>Ga0208460_10000006_pt1 | contig 184765 bp, 163 predicted proteins | sample AD_STIC10_MetaG_FD_184436 | JGI IMG/M metagenome (GOLD analysis project Ga0208460, IMG submission 184436) | Active sludge microbial communities of municipal wastewater-treating anaerobic digesters from USA - AD_STIC10_MetaG (SPAdes) (version 2) | ecosystem: Engineered > Bioreactor > Anaerobic... | reverse complement strand
GCTGTTCGCGCAGCTTGTCGGCCAGCACGCCGAGCTTGGCCTTCTGGGCTTCGTCGAGGTCGAGCCTGCTGCCCACGCGTTCGACGATCTTCGCCTTCGTCTTGGCCGCGTCTTCCTCGCTCATGGCCTGCCAGCCGTGGGAATACGAGCCGCGGTGCGAGCAGGCCGCCAGGCCGCCGAACAGTACGGAAGCGCCGAAGATGCCGATCAGGGCACGTTTGATCCAGGGTTTCATGGTGGGAGCCTCGGGGCCGGATGGGCCCGTGATTGAACAGGGCTCCATCGTGCGTGGCGGCCCGCGCCGCGTCCTTTCGGCGCGGTATCGCTGCGTAACGTTTCTTGTCGGCGCGGCGAGCCCGCGTGCGTCACAGCCTGTCGTAGAGCTCGCACAGGCGGCGCAGTCGGGCTGCGGCGTCGGCCGGCACCTGCTCCCAGGCGAAGCGCCACACCCACCAGCCCGAGGACTGGCCGGGAAAGTTCATTCTGTGCGCGCCGTCCAGGCCCATCACGTCCTGCAGCGGGTAGACCGCCGTGTCGGCCACGCTGGCGCAGGCGGCGCGGATCAGGTCCCAGTGCACCGCGCGGCCGTCGGTCGCCAGGTACTCGCGAAGGTGGTGCCGCGTCGACTCGGGCGCGCTCGCCCACCAGCCCAGCGTGGTGTCGTTGTCGTGGCTGCCGGTGTAGACCACCGTGTCGGGCTCGTAGCGGTGCGGCAGGAAGCGGCGCTCGGCGGTGTCGTCCTCGCCCCAGGCGAACTGCAGGATGCGCATGCCTGGAAAGGCGAACTCGTGGCGCAGTGCGTCGACGTCGGGGGTGATCACGCCCAGGTCCTCGGCGATGATGGGCAGCGGCCCGAGAGCGTCGGCAATGGCGCGGAACAAGGTCCGGCCGGGCGACGGCACCCAGCGGCCCTTCTGCGCCGTGGGCTCGCTGGCCGGGATCTCCCAGCAGCCTGCGAAGCCGCGAAAGTGATCGATGCGCACGATGTCGAGCATCTCGACACTGCGCCGCACACGCGCGATCCACCACGCGTACCCGCCCTGCGCATGCACGCTCCAGCGGTACAACGGGTTGCCCCAGCGCTGGCCGGTGGCGCTGAAGCCGTCGGGCGGCACGCCGGCCACGATGGTGGGCCTGCCACGCGAATCGAGCTCGAAGAGTTCGGGCCGCGCCCACACGTCGGCACTCTGGTAGGCGACGAAAATCGGCATGTCGCCGACGATGTGCACGCCGCGCGCATGCGCGTGCATGCGCAATGCCTGCCACTGGCGGAAGAAGCACCATTGGCAGAAGGTCCAGAAGGCGATGCGTTCGGCGTGCGCTGCGCGGGCTGAGGTCAGCGCCTGCGGCGTGCGCGAGGATTGCCCATCGGGCCACTCGCACCAGTCGCGCCAGCCGTGGTGCTCGGCCAGCGCCATGAACAGCGCGTAGTCGGGCAGCCAGTCGGCGTGGCGCTGCACGAAGGCCTCGAGGTCGGCGCGTTCGTCAGCGCTGGCCTGCGAGGCGAAACGCGCCGCCGCGCGAGCGAGGCGCTCCATGCGGAACGACACCATCGCGCCGAAGTCGATGCGCTGCGCGTCGAGGCCGGGCACCGGCGCGATGTCATCCGCGCCCAGCCAGCCGCGCTGCTGCAGTTCGCCCAGGTCGATCAGCAGCACGTTGCCGGCGAAGGCCGAACTGCTCATGTAGGGCGAGTTGCCCGGCCCGATGCCACCCAGCGGCAGCACCTGCCACAGCGTCTGCCCGGCTTCGGCCAGCCAGTCGACGAAGCGGTGGGCCTCGGGCCCGAGATCGCCGCTGCCGTGCGGGCCGGGCAGCGAGGTCGGGTGCAGCAGGATGCCGCTGCGGCGCGGGAAGCGCATCGACGAGCCCCTCAGGTCACCACATCGGGCTGCTGCCGCCCGGTGCGTGCACGGATCTGCGCGAGCTCGTCGGCCAGCGCGATCAGGTCGGCCAGCGCCGCCTGCGTGTCCTGCGCATGGCGCGCCGGGTCGCCCTCGTAGCGCTCGATGTACACGCGCAGCGTCGAGCCGGTGGTGCCGGTGCCCGAAAGCCGGTAGACGATGCGGGAGCCGTCGTCGAAGACGATGCGCAGGCCCTGGTTCTTCGACACGCTGCCGTCCACCGGGTCGGTGTAGCTGAAGTCGTCGGCCAGCGCGACGCGGCGGCCTGCCAGCGTCTGCCCGGCGAGGCTCGGCAGCTTGTCGGCCACGGACTGCGTCAGCGCCTTCGCGGTCGGTGTGTCCAGGTCTTCGTAGTCGTGGCGTGTGTAGTAGTTGCGCCCGTAGGTGGCCCAATGCTCGCGGGCGATCTGCTGAACGCTCTGCCGGCGCGCGGCGAGGATCGACAGCCACAGCAGCACGGCCCAGACACCATCCTTCTCGCGCACGTGGTCGCTGCCGGTGCCCGCGCTCTCTTCGCCGCACAGCGTGATGCGCCCGGCGTCGAGCAGGTTGCCGAAGAATTTCCAGCCGGTGGGCGTCTCGAAACACGGCACGCCGAGCTTGGCGGCGACCCGGTCCACGGCGCCACTGGTGGGCATGGAGCGCGCCACGCCGGCGATGCCCTTCGCATAGGCCGGCGCATGGTGCGCGTTGGCGGCGAGCATGGCCAGCGAGTCCGACGGCGGGATGAAGATGCCGCGGCCGATGATCAGGTTGCGGTCGCCGTCGCCGTCCGAGGCGGCGCCGAGATCGGGCGCATCGGCGGCCATCATGCGGGCTAGCAACTCCTTCGCGTGCACCAGGTTCGGGTCAGGGTGACCGCCGCCGAAGTCGGGCAGCGGCACGCCGTTGACGACCGTGCCGGCCGGCGCGCCGAGCTCGCGCTCGAAGATCGCCTTCGCGTACGGCCCGGTGACGGCGTGCATGGCGTCGAACGACAGCCGGAAGCCGCCGGCGAACAGGGCGCGCAGCGCGGCGAAGTCGAACAGCTTGCGCATCAGGCCGACGTAGTCGGCCACCGCGTCGATCACCTCGACCTTCATCGCGCCGACCGCCTGCGTGCCGAGGCGGCCGAGGTCGATGTCGGCGGCCTCGACGGTCAGGATCTCGCCGATCGAAAGCGTCTTCTCGTAGATTGCGTCGGTGATCTTCTCCGGCGCGGGCCCGCCGTTGGCGGCGTTGAACTTGATGCCGAAGTCGCCGTCGGGCCCACCGGGGTTGTGGCTGGCCGACAGGATCAGCCCGCCGAAGGCACCGTGCTGGCGGATCACGCAAGAGGCCGCGGGTGTCGACAGGATGCCGCCCTGCCCGACCAGCATCCGCGCGAAGCCGTTACCCGCCGCGATGCGGATCACCTGCTGGATGGCCTCGAGGTTCCAGTGGCGGCCGTCGCCGCCGACGACCAGCGTGAGCCCGGCGAAGCCGCCGGCCGGCCGCACCGCGTCGAACACCGATTGCACGAAGTTCGCCAGGTAGTGGCCTTGCGCGAACTCGCTGACCTTCTTGCGCAGGCCGCTGGTGCCGGGTTTCATGCCGGCGATCGGGGTGGTCGGGATGCGTGTGATCTTCATGCGGGCTCCTGGCGCGCCATTCTCCGCTGCGCGCAAGGTGAGAGGCTACAGTGCCGCACCGGGCCTGGGGCCCTGCCGAGTTACATCGCATGAACGAAATGTGGTCGCCCGACAGCTGGCGCCAGCGCACTGCGCGCCAGTTGCCGACCTACCCCGACGCCGCCGCGCTGGCGCAGGCCGAGCGGCAGCTTGCCGGCTGGCCGGCGCTGATCTTCGCCGGCGAGGCCGATGCGCTGCGCGCCCGCCTGGCCGCGGTGGCGCGCGGCGAGGCCTTCCTGCTGCAGGGCGGTGATTGCGCCGAGAGCTTCGAAGATCTCGGCGCCGACACCGTGCGCGACACCTTCCGCGTCATCCTGCAGATGGCCGTGGTTCTGACCTACGGCGCGGCCTGCCCGGTGGTCAAGCTCGGGCGCATCGCCGGGCAGTTCGCCAAGCCGCGCTCGTCGGACGTGGAGACGGTGGACGGCGTCACCCTGCCCTCGTATCGCGGCGACATCGTCAACGGCGCCGAGTTCACCGCGGCCGCGCGCACGCCCGATCCGCAACGGCTGATCCGCGCCTACTCGCATTCGGCCTCGGTGCTCAACCTGCTGCGCGCGCTGGCACAGGGCGGTTTCGCCGACCTGCACCAGGTGCACCGATGGACGGCCGACTTCGTGCGCAACAGCCCGCAGGGCGAACGCTTCGAGGCGCTGGCCGGGCGCATCGCCGATTGCCTGGCCTTCATGGAAGCCTGCGGCTTCGACGCGGCGCGCACGCCGCAGTTGCACGCGGTGGAGTTCTACACCTCGCACGAGGCGCTGCACCTGCACTACGAGCAGGCGCTGGTGCGCCGTGACGAGGCCAGCGGCCGCTGGTACGGCGGCTCGGCGCACCTGCTGTGGCTGGGCGAGCGCACGCGCGAGGTCGAGGGTGCGCATGTCGAGTTCCTGCGCGGGCTGCACAACCCGATCGGCATCAAGGTCGGCCCCACGGCCACACCGGGCGACCTGCAGCGCCTGCTGGACCGCATCGACCCGGAGCGCGTGCCGGGCCGCGTGGTGCTGATCAGCCGCATGGGCGCAGGCAAGCTGCCCGACCGCCTGCCGGCGCTGGTGCGCTCGCTGCGCGAGGCCCAGCGCGAGGTGGTGTGGTGCTGCGACCCGATGCACGGCAACACGGTGAGCAGCGCCAACGGCTACAAGACACGCGACTTCGCGGCCATCGTCACCGAGGTGCGCGATTTCTTCGCCGTGCATGCCGCCGAGGGCAGCCACACCGGCGGCCTGCACTTCGAGATGACCGGCCAGGACGTCACCGAATGCCGCGGCGGCGCGCAGGGCCTGACCGACGCGAGCCTGGAGCAACGCTACCGCAGCGCCTGCGACCCGCGGTTGAACGGCTCGCAGAGCCTGGAGCTGGCCTTCATGGTGGCGGAGATGCTCAAGGCCGGGAGGGGCGTCGATGCATCCCGTTCGCGGCCTGCTGCGTAGCATCCGCTTCACGACCTTCAACACCTGACCCACCATTCGATCCGGAGATTCGTCATGCGCCATCGATCGCACCGCCTGTTCACCACCCTGCTGCTCGCCTTGCTGGCCACATCGGCCCAGGCCCACGAGGGCAGCGGCATGGCTGGTGGCTTCATCAGCGGCTTCCTGCACCCCTTGCTGGGTTGGGACCACGTGGTGGCGATGGTGGCCGTGGGCCTGTGGGGCGCCTTCCTCGGCATGCCGGCGATCTGGGCGCTGCCGGTGGTGTTCCCGGTCGTCATGGCCCTCGGCGGCGCGCTCGGCGTGGCCGGCGTGCCGCTTCCGGCGGTGGAGATCGGCATCGCCGCATCGGCGATCGTGCTCGGCGCGATGGTGGCCTTCGCGGTACGCGCGCCGATCGCGCTGGCGGCGGTGATCGTCGGGGCCTTCGCCATCTTCCACGGCCACGCCCACGGCACCGAGCTGCCGCAGGCGGCCAACCCGATCGCCTACAGCCTGGGATTCGTCATCGCCACGGGCCTGTTGCACCTGGGCGGCATCGCCTCCGGGCTGCTGACCCGCTGGCCGGCCGGCCGCGCCGCCGTGCGCGCTGCCGGGGCCGGCATCGCGGCGCTGGGCGTGGCCTTCATGGTCAAGGCCCTGTGAGGCGATCGGTTCGCAGCGCGTTGGCGCTGTGCGCCCTGGCCGCGGCGCCGCCCGCCTGGGCCCATGGCGACTCGGCCCGGCTGGGCAGCTTCTTCGGCGGCGTGATGCATCCGCTGCTCGAGCCCGCCCATCTCGTCGCACTGCTGGCGCTGGGCCTGCTGATCGGCCAGCGCGGCGAAGACGCGATGCGCCGCCTGCTCGCGCCGCTGGCCGCAGCGCTGGCCGTCGGCCTGGCGCTGGCGGCGCTGTGGCCGCCTGTGCAAGCCCGGCCGACGACAGTCGCTCTGCTCGCCGCTGCAGCGCTGGCCGGCGCCGTGGTGGCGGCGGGCCTGATGCTGCCGCGCAACCTGCAAGCCCTGGCGACCGTGACCATCGGCCTGGGCATCGGCCTGAGCTCGCCGGCCGAAGGCGCCACAACCCTGTCGCGCTTCGTGATGGCGGCGGGCGTCGCACTGGGAGTCTGCGCCTGGGTGACGCTGGTGGCCAGCGGCGTCGCGGCGCTGCTGCGGCCGGCCGCACGGCTGCTGGTCCGCGTGACGGGGTCGTGGCTGCTGGCCTGCGCGCTGCTGGTGCTCGCGCTGTCGGTGTTCAGGCCCGCCGCGCCGCCCACGCCGAACACAGCCGGTGCAGCTGCGCCAACCCATCGGTGAGCGCCGCCGGGCCGGGCTGCAGGATGTCGCAGCTCTTGATTTCGTGGAGTTCGCCGTCGCGCACCGCCGGCACGTCGTGCCAGCCGGTTCGCGCGGCCACGCGCTCGGGGCGGAACTTCTTGCCGCACCAGCTGCCGACGATGAGATCGGGCGCACGCCGCGCCGGCTCCAGCGCATCGGCAATCACGCGATCCCGGCCCATGGACTGACCCGCCAGTTCCGGGAACACGTCGGCGCCGCCGGCGATGCCGATCAGTTCGCTCACCCACTGGATGGCGCTGATCATCGGCTCGTCCCATTCCTCGAAGTACACACGCGGGCGGCGCGGCCAGCGCGCAGCTTCGGCGGCGATGTCGTGGTGGCGTTGCTGGCACGCGGCGATCCACGATTCGGCCTCGGCGTGGCAGCCCACCAGGCCAGCCACCAGACGCAGCGTGCCGAAGATCTGCGCCACGCTGCGCTGGTTGGTGACGAGCACGTTCAGCCCGGCGCGGATCAGCTTGTCGGCCAGCGCCGCCTGCATGTCCGAGAAGCCGATCACCAGGTCGGGCTCGAGGGCGACGATGCGGTCGATCTTGCCGTCGAGGAAGGCCGAGACGCGCGGCTTCTCCTGGCGTGCGCGGCGCGGCCGCACGGTGTAGCCGGAGATGCCGACGATGCGTGCCTCCTGGCCGAGCAGGTAGAGCCACTCGGTGGTTTCTTCGGTCAGGCAGACGATGCGTTGCGGGCCGAGGGTGGCCACGCCGGAAGCGGTGTCGGGCATGGGCCGCGAGCATGCCACGCCTGCGCGGCCGTATGCTTGGGTGCATGAGCCCGCCGGGCCGCCCCAAGGGCGAATACCGGAGTGCGCAGCACGAAGGTACTCCAATGAGCCGTACGCCCCCCATCGCCACGCGCCGCCCGCACGACGCATCGCTGCACGGCGAGACACGCATCGACGAATGGCACTGGCTGCGCGAGATCGACAACCCCGAGGTGCTGGCCCACCTGCACGCCGAGAACGCCCACGCGCGCGCCTGGCTGGCGCCGCTGGACGAGCTGCGCGACACGCTCTACGCCGAGATGCTTGCGCGCATCCAGGAAGACGACGACGAGGTACCGTGGCGCAAGAATGGCTGGTGGCAATGGAGCCGCACCGAGACGGGCCGCCAGTACCCGCTCTACCTGCGCCGCCGCGACACGCCCGGAGCGCAAGAGGAAGTGCTGCTCGACCTGAACCAGCTCGCCGAAGGCAAGCCCTTCCTGCAGCTCGGCGCGCTGGAAGTCAGCCCCGATGCGGCGCTGCTGGCCTACTCGCTCGACGAAACCGGCGCGCTCGACTACACGCTGCGCGTGCGTGACCTGGCCAGCGGCATCGACCTGCCGCTGGCGATCGAGAAGACGGAAGGCGCCGTGTGGGGCAACGACAGCCGCACGCTCTACTACCTCAGCAAGGACGAAGCCCGGCGCACGCACCGCCTGTGGCGGCACCGGCTCGGCCAGGATGGCGCCGACGAACTGGTGTTCGAGGAACCCGACGAACTGTTCTGGCTGGACCTGGGCAAGACGCGCGATGACCGCTGGCTGGTGCTGTCTTCCGCAAGCAAGGACACCACCGGCCTGTGGGTGCTCGATGCCGACGATGCGCAGGCCGCGCCGCGCGCCATGCTGCCGCGGCGCAACGGCATCGAGCTGTCGCTGGACCACCGCGCGGGCCGCTTCTACCTGCTGGTCAACGACCGCGGGCGCAACTTCCGCCTCGTCGAGACCGCGGCCGAATCGCCGTCGCTCGACGATGCGCGCGAGCTGATCGCGCACCGCGACGACGTGATGCTCGAAGACGTGGACCTGTTCGCCCGCCACATGGTCGTGCAGGAGCGCGACCGCGGCGTGCTGAAGCTGCGGGTGTGGGAGCTGGCCAGCGGCCGCTCCTGGGAGGTGCCGTTCGACGAAGGCGTCTATACGGCCGAGGGCGACGTCAACGAGGAGTTCGACACCGACATCTTCCGCTTCGAGTACACCTCGCTGGTGACGCCGCACTCGGTGTTCGACCTCGACATGGCCAGCGGCGAGCGAACGCTGCGCAAACGCCAGCCGGTGCTCGGCGGCTACGACCCGGCACGCTATGCGAGCGAGCAGTTCATGGCGCGCGCCGACGACGGCACCGAGGTGCCGGTCTCGCTGGTGTACCGGCGCGATCGCCGCCACGGCGAGCCGCAACCGCTGCTGATGTACGGCTACGGCGCCTACGGCTTCGCCAGCGACGTGTACTTCTCGTCGTCGCGCCTGAGCCTGCTCGACCGCGGCGTGGTGTTCGCCGTGGCCCACGTGCGCGGCGGCGGCGACCGCGGCCGGCGCTGGTACGACGAGGGCAAGCTGGCGAAGAAGGCCAACAGCTTCGGCGACTTCGTGGCCTGCGCGCAGGCGCTGGTCGACCGCGGCTGGACGTCGCCAGGCCAGCTCATCGTCGAGGGCGGCAGCGCCGGCGGCCTGCTCGTGGCGGCGTCGGCGAACCTGCGGCCGGAGCTGTTCCGCGCGGTGGTGGCCGAGGTGCCCTTCGTCGACGTGATCAACACCATGCTCGACGAGACGCTGCCGCTGACCGTCGGCGAGTTCCTCGAGTGGGGCAACCCGAAGGAGCGCGCCGACTACGAGACGATGCGCCGCTACTCGCCCTACGACAACCTGCGGCGCACCGCCTACCCGGCGATGTATCTGCGCACCAGCCTGAACGACAGCCAGGTGCCGTACTGGGAAGCCGCCAAGTACGCGGCACGGCTGCGCACGCTGAAGACCGACGAGCACCCGGTGCTGCTGTCCATCAACATGGACGCGGGCCACGGCGGCGCCTCGGGCCGCTACGACGCGCTGCGTGAACGCGCCGAGGTGCTTGCCTTCATGCTCTGGCAGTGGGGATTGGCGTGAGCCGGGCGGCCCTTCACTGCACGCGAAGTTCCTTCATGCGCTCGAGCTTGCCGGCGTAGAGCTCGCGGTCTGCCGCGCGCGTGCTCGAGGCCTTGGCCAGCGCCAGCTGGTGCCGCGCCTCGTCGAACTCGCCCAGGCCGAGCAGCGCCATCGCCAGTCCGAAGTGGAACTCGTGGTAGTAGGCCGAGCGCGAAACCTCCTTCTGGAACAGCGATTTCGCCTGCGCGTAGTCGCGCTGCCTGAGCGCCTCGAGCCCGCGGTGGAAGTAGTGGAAGGGCGGCGCCGGCTCGATGCTGGCCAGCCGCTGCTGGGCCGCCTGCGCCTCGGCGAGGCGGCCTTGCCGGTGGTACACGCTCGCCAGGTTGGACAGCGCCGCCGCGTTCGCCGGCTCGAGCGCGAGCAACTGAGCGAGCACGCGCTCGGCCTGCATCAGCGCGCCACGCCGCAGGTAGACGACCGCCAGCGTGTTGTACGCGGTCAGGAAGGTGGGCTCGGCCTCGATCGCGGCGCGCGACCACCAGTAGGCGTCGTCGACCTGGCCGGCGGCCAGGCTCTCGGCGGAGCGGTTGTTCATGAACATCGCCATCACCGTGCTCTCGCTGATCACCCTCGAGTGCTGGCGCTGGCCGGGCAACGGCGGGTCGAAGTCGATGGTCACCGCCGCCACCGCGTCGAAACGCACGTTGCTGCCGCCACCGAGTCGATTGTTCAGCGTGAGGTTGACGTGGCCGCTGGAGACCAGCAGGTTGCCGGCACGGCCCCAGGTCTCGTCGACGAACACGCTGTGGTACTGCACCGGCATGCCCAGGTGCCGGGCCAGCGCCGAGGTCATGATGACCAGCGACAGGCAATTGCCGGCACGCGCGTCGAAAGCCTGCGACGCGGTGCGCGTGGTCGCGGTGTCGTACTCCAGGCGAAGGCGTTCGCGGCGGGAGAGTGCTTCGGCCAGCGCGGCGCGCTCGCCCTTGTTGCGCACCTCGGTGGCGAGATCGACCTCGAGGTAGCGCTTCATCGCGTCTGACAGCGCGAACACCTGCGAACGATCGACCGGCTGCGAAGGTGCAGAAAAGAGGCTGTCGTCGAACACCGTGCCAGTGGGCACGAGCGGTGCGGTCGAACAGGCCGACAGCAGCAGCGCAGTCAGCAGGGCCAGGCAGCGTCTCATGGAAGTCTCCCTCGCGCAGTCGGCGCGACGCCCGCCAACCTTACTCCAGTCAGCGGCTGTCGTCGGTCTTCGTCTCCGACAGAGGCATCTGGCCGGTCCAGCTGCGCTCCATCTCGTCGAACAGCGAGTGGGAGGCTTCGGAGACCTGCACCTCGTCGTGGCGGGCTTCGGCGGCGCCGCCGCGCGAACGCGCCGCGGCATCGATGCGGGCGCGCAGGTCTGCCAGGGGCTCGGAAGTGTCGCCGCGCATGAGCAGATCGAGCTGCTCCAGACCCTTGCGCAGCACCGGCACCGGGATGTCGCTCTTGAGCGCGCGTGAACCCGATCGGCCGAGCTGCTGCTCGATGAACCCCAGGTGGCGCATCAGGTGGCGGGTTTCGGGATGGCGGCGCAGCAAAGCGCGCAATTCCTCGTGGCCGCGCCGCAGCGCCTCGCCCGAGGTCGGCGCCACGGTCGGCGCCTCGGGCTTCGGCGGCTTCTCGCCCAGCACCAGATGCAACTGTGCACCGCGGCGTTCCACCTTCAGCGGACGCTGGAACAGGTCGCGCACCCAGGTCACCGGGCCGCCCGACTTCTTGGCGGCACGGGAGGAACGGGCGGTCGAGGTGGGCGTGGGCTTGATCGAAGGCATGGCGGGGGCGGATGTTCCGAACTGCGAGACTGCCACGCCGCAGGCCGATTCCGCGCATCCCTGGATGCGCTTCCACGAAATAGTCCCGCTTTGTGGCGCTGTTGCACCGAGCGGAACCCGGCACGGCGTGCGTGAGTCGAACGAAATCGATACCACCCTCGCGGGAGCCGCCATGACGCATCCGATCCGCCCTTTCACTGCCGCGCTGCTTCTTGCCATTGCCGCCTCGGCCGCGCAGGCTGGCCAAGTCGACGTGAGCTTCGATGCCAAGACGAGCTTCACCGACGCCGGCAGCACCCCGCGAGAGCGCGAGCAGCGCCTGGCCGCGCTGGCCGAGCACCTCAAGGCGCTGGGCCAGCGCGGGCTCGGCGACGATCGCACGCTCGTCATCGAGCTGATCGACCTCGATCTCGCCGGCACGCTGCGGGTCATGGCTCAGCCTGCCGGTACCGAGGTGCGAGTGCTGCGCGGCAGTGCAGACGGGCCGCGCATCGAGTTGCGCTACACGCTCAGCGACCGATCCCGGGTGATCTCGTCCGGCCACGAGACCCTTTTCGATGCCGGCAGTCCAGGCCTGCCGCAGGCCGCAGACAGCGGCGGAGGTGATCCGCTTCGTCACGAAAAGCGGCTGCTCGATCATTGGTTCGCGCAACGATTTGCAAAAGGCGATCCAGCGCCGCGTTGAACGCGCATAACGGCCGGCAGGCGTGAAATCCTGCCGCTGTTCCAGCGACCGCGAGGCCGTTCCCGGCGCTAGCCTGTGAACATTGCCCATCCGTCGAGGCCGCCTTGGAACAGTTCGAAATCACTTCCCTTGCCGCCCTCATGATCTCGGCGCTCCTGGTGACCTGGCTGTGGGCGCGCCGGCGTGGCGGTGCCCGGCGAAAGCCGGCCGAGGAGCACCTGGACACGGTTCAGTCGTGGAAGCCCCAGGCGGTGCGCGTGCTGACCTTGCCCGAGCGCAAGGCCTTCGACCTGATGCGCAAGGCGCTGCCCAGCAAGCTGGTGCTGGCCCAGGTGCCGCTGGCTCGCTTCATCAGCGTGCCGACGCGGCACTCCTACAGCGACTGGCTGACCCGCGTGGGCCGCCTGAGCGTCGACCTGCTGGTGTGCGACAAGAGTTCGCGCGTGATCGCCGTCGTCGACGTGCGGACCGCCTCGCAATCGGAGCGCAGCCAGCGCCGCCATGAACGCATGACGCAGGTGCTCGAGGCCGCAGGCGTGCGCGTGATCCACTGGAATGCCGAGGTGCTGCCCAGCGTCGCCGAAGTGCGCGCTCTCTTCAAGGAGCTGGGCGCAGAACCCGAAGAAGACATCATCGGCCCGGCCGGCAAGCGGCTGCTGCCGGTGCCCGAGGCGGTGGAAGTGTCCGCCGACGCGCCCGAACTGGGCCTCGGCCCGCAGCTCGAGCCGGTGTCTTCCGACTACTTCGACGACCTCGACGCGCTGGCCCCGCACCCGGCGGCTCGCCGCTGAATCGATTGCACCCGGCCCGCGAGCAACAACCGGGTACAGCCTGCGCGCGGCGAGCTCGCTAGGATCGGCGCTCCAACCCACGCCGAGAGGAAGCCCGTGCTGAAGCCGTCGATCTGTGCCCTGCTCCTGTCCCTGGCCGCTTTGCCCGGCGCGTTTGCGCAAGGCGATGCGGCGGCCGCATCGGCCAAGGAGCCCGGCGCCGTGGTCACGCCCAGCGGGTTGGTCTACAGATCGCTGCAGGATGGCCAGGGCGCGACCCCGGCGGCCACCGACGTCGTCAAGGTTCACTACCGCGGCACGCTGCCCGACGGGCGCGAGTTCGACAGTTCCTACAAGCGCGGGCAGCCGGCGAGCTTCCCGCTGGACCGCGTGATCAAGTGCTGGACGGAAGGCGTGCAGCGCATGAAGGTGGGCGGCAAGGCGAAGCTCACCTGCCCCAGCACGATCGCCTACGGCGAGCGCGGGGCCGGCAACGGCCTGATCCCGCCCAACGCCACCTTGTTCTTCGAGGTCGAACTGATCGACATCGGCGGCCGCTGAGCCCGGCCCGTTCGCCCATGAACAAGCAAGGCACCATCGTTCGCTGGGATGCCGATCGCGGCTTCGGCTTCGTGCGCAGCCCCGCCACGGACACCGACGTCTTCTTCCACATCCGCGACTACCGCGGCGGCAGCACTTCGCCGGCCGAGGGGCTGCCGGTGCGCTTCGAGGAGATCCACGTGGGCGGCAAGGGGCCGCGTGCGATGGCGGTGATGCCGCTGGACTACGTCGATCCGCGCCGGCCCGAACCGCCGCCCGTGGAAGCGCCCGGTCGATCCGCCGGCCGTCGTCGCGGCCCGCCGCCGCCGCACGTGGTGGTCGAAATGCGCGTCATGCTGCTGCTGGTGCCGGCCTATCTGGCGCTGCTGGTCTGGTCGGCCTGGTCGCAGCGTCTGCCGGTGCCGGTGGTGCTGGCCGCGCCGCTGCTCAGCGTGCTGACCTTCTACCTCTACTGGCGCGACAAGTTCGCGGCCCAGCGAGGCGCCTGGCGCACACCCGAGAACGTGCTGCATGTGGCCAGCCTGGCCGGCGGCTGGCCGGGCGCCTGGTTCGCGCAGCGGCTGCTGCGCCACAAGTCGTCGAAGCAGGCATTCCGCCAGGTCTACTGGGGCACCGTGGCAGCCCACTGGCTCGCCCTGCTGCTGTGGCTGTACAGCGCGCCGGCGCGCTGAACCGGCCGCGCTTCTCGATCAGGCCTGCACGTCGAGCAGGCTGCCCAGCATGTCGCGCTCCACGCGCAGCGTCTGCAGGTTGGCGCGATAGAGAGCGCTGGCCTGCATCTGGTTGACGATGTCTTCGGCCATCGCCTCGCCCGGCGCGGCGGCCTGGGTCAGCTGGGCACGCACGCCACCGGCCGGCTCGGCACTCTGAACCACCTGCTGGCGGCGAAAGCCCGGCGTTTGCGTGTTGGCGATGTTGTGTGCCGAGCTCTGCAACTGCAGCGAAGCGGCGTTCAGCCCCGACAGGGCGGTCGACGAGATCGGGCTCATGGTGGTCCTCCGACCCTGTTTACGGCCTCGAACGACGGAACTTGAGCCCGCGACCCTGGCGCGCCTATTCCAGGCCGAGCAGCGCGTCGCGCAACTGCATGTCGGCCGGCGACTCGCCGAACCAGATCTTCAGCACCATGGCGAAGAACTCGTCGTCGCCCACCGGGTTGCCCTGCGGCTTGCCGAGGATGTAGAAGATCGTGCCCTTGCCCGGAACGAACTCCATCGCGAACGACTCGCCGGGCAGCATCTTCGAGCGGCCGGAGAACACCTCGATCAGCCGCGCGCTGGAAAGCGCATGGCGCTGCACCTGCTCCTTGGTGGAGTTGTCGCCCATGCCCTTGAGGAACAGGCGGCCCAGGTCGGTGCCTGGCAGCTCGCGCAAGGCGGTGAACTGCAGCCGCTTCGGACCGGGCAGCGCGATCACTTCCGCCGAAGTGGATACCTTCCTGGTGGTGTACAGGCCCATGTCGTACACCTTGAAGATCGCGCGGTAGCGCGTGCCGGTGCCATTGAGCTGCAGTTTGCTGCCTTGCACGTCCATGGCCGGATCGAACTTGGTCGAGGTGGGCGCGGCCAGCGCGGCGCCCGCGGCCAGCCCGAGGGCGAGCACGGTGGCGGCAAGGCGCGATGACGGCGTGGCGGGGCGGCGCTTCATGGGGTTCTCCTCCGGTGTCGTTCTGTGCGACGGTTGTCGATGCGCCCATTATTCCGCCGCGCCCCGAGAGCGCCCACGGCGACGGCCGCGGGCGTGTCGCAGTTCACGCCGGCCGGCCGCGCAGTCGCTGGATCAACGTCACCCCGGCCAGCACGATGGCGCCGGCCACGATGCCCAGCAGTGCGTCGGCCAGCGTCGGCAGGGTGGCCGCGGCGAGCGAGCCCAGGCCCTCGGCCCAGGCCTGGATCGCATGGTGCAGCGGCGCGATACCGTGCACGAGGATGCCGCCGCCGACCAGGAACATCGCCGCCGTGCCGGCGATCGACAGCCCCTTCATGAGCCACGGAGCGGCGCGCAGGATGCCGCGGCCCACGGCCTGCGCGAAGCTGCCGTCGCGCCGGCTCAGCCACAGGCCCGCATCGTCGAGCTTGACGATGCCGGCGACCACGCCGTAGACGCCGACCGTCATCACCACCGCCATGCCGGCCAGCACGATCGCCTGCGTGGCGAACGGCTGATTGGCCACCGTGCCCAGCGTGATCGCGATGATCTCGGCCGACAGGATGAAGTCGGTGCGCACCGCACCCTTGATCTTGTCCTTCTCGATGGCGACAAGGTCGATCGCCGGATCGGCCAGGGCTCGGGCCAGCTCTTCGCGGTGGGCGGCCTCTTCCGCGGCGTCGTGCATGAACTTGTGGGCCAGCTTCTCGACGCCCTCGAAGCACAGGAAGGCGCCGCCGATCATCAGCAGCGGCGTCACCAGCATCGGCGCGAAGGCGCTGATGGCCAGCGCCGCCGGTACCAGGATCGCCTTGTTGATGAACGATCCCCTGGCCACCGCCCACACCACCGGCAGTTCACGGTCCGCACTGACGCCGGCCACCTGCTGGGCATTCAGTGCCAGGTCGTCGCCGAGCACGCCGGCCGTCTTCTTGGCCGCCACCTTGGACAGGATGGCCACATCGTCCAGGACGGTGGCGATATCGTCGAGCAAAGCGAGAAGGCTGCTGGCCATGTGGTGTGCAACGCGGGTGATAGGGATGGGCGCCGTCGACGGCAGCGCGCATCGTAGCCGCACCGCATTGCACCGCCGGTGGATCGGCACAACAATCGCTCGCCGCCGGGAGCCGCCACTTGAAGCTGTTCATCTCCTACCCCTCCGACCAGAAGGATCTGGCCGAACGCCTGCGCCTGGCCCTCGAAGCCGAGGGCCACGAGGTGTTCACCGACCGATCGGAGCTGAAGGAGGGCGAGCCCTACCACGAGGCGCTGCGCGAGGCCATCGAGGAGGCCGACGCGATGGTCTTCTTCATCACGCCGCGCTCGGTATCCCCGGGCAGCTACGCCCTCACCGAGCTCGACACGGCGCAGCGGCGCTGGCGTGCGCCGGGCGGCCGCCTGCTGCCGGTGGTGGTGGCGCCCACGCCGATCGACACCATTCCTCCCTACCTGCGCTCGGTGACGCTGCTGCAACCCAAGGGCGACACCGTCGCCGAGACGGTCGCCGCGGTGGCGCGCATGCGCCGCGGCATGCCGCTGCGCGCCCTGATCGGCGCAGCCGGCATCGTGCTGCTGGCCATCGGCGCCGGCCTGTATGGCTATCAGCACCTTCAGGAGCAGCGCACCCGCGAGAAGGCACGGCTCGAACTGCAGGCCGCCGAGCTGGCGGCCGCGGTCCAGCTGTGCGATGCCGGCAGCCACGCGGTGGCCTGGAAGCAGTTCACCGCCGTGGCCGCCTCGCGCCCGGGCGACGAGGCGGTGCGCCTGGCCCGCGAGGATTGCGGCATGCGCTGGCTGCGCGAGATGCGCGTGGTCGGCGACAAGCAGACCTTCTCCGAACAGGTCGAGCAGGTGCAACCCGTGCTCGCGCAAGGGCTGGGTCTGTCGCGCGGCGAGCATCGCAGCGATCTGGCGGCCCACCTGGGCTGGGCCGACTTCCTGCGCAGCCGTGACGGCGTAGCCGCGCCGAACCCGGTGCCGATGTTCAAGACAGCCCTCGCCGACGACCCGGGCAACGTATACGCCCACGCGATGTGGGCGCACAACCTGTCCTGGACCACACGCGAACTGAACGAAGCCGTGCTCGAGCATTTCGCCGCGGCTGCAAAGAGCACCCGCGACCGCCCCTGGCTGCGCGGCATCCAGTTCTCGGTGGCCTTCAACCGCGGCGCGCACTACGGCTACGCGCTGGTGGTGGCCGACCAGATGCGGGTGGCCGGCGAAACACCCGACGCCGCGCAGCGCGACCTGCTGTGGCGCTACCTGGTCGATGGGCCGCTGATCCAGCCGCAGGAGCGCGACGATGTGCTGAACCGCCTGCCGCCCGATAGTGCGCTCGCCACCTTCGAGTGGCTGTACCCGGCCGCACAGACGGTGGCCGACCGCCAGCCGCTGCATCGCTTCACGCTGGCCCTCTTGCGCTCGCGCGTCGGCCAGCGCGACGCCGCACGCAGCGACCTGGAGTCGCTGCACAGGCAGTTCGTGGCCGAGAAGATGGACAGCCGGCTGAGCCGCGCCACCGCGCAGCTGCTGGCCGAGCTGCGCAAGCCGGCCTGAAGCTGCGCACCAGCACGCCGCAGCCCATGGGCGCCATCTTCATCAGCTACCGCCGCGACGACACCGAGGGCCATGCCGGCCGGCTCTATGAAGACCTGGTCGATCGCTTTGGCCGGCAGGCGGTGTTCTTCGACGTCAGCGCGATCGAGCCCGGGCAGGATTTCCGCAAGGCCATCGACGCCAACGTGGCGCGCTGCAGCGTGCTGCTGGCGATGATCGGCCCGCGCTGGCTCGATGCCAGCGGCGGCGCACGTCGCATCGACAATGCAGGCGACTTCGTGCGGCTGGAGATCGCTTCGGCGCTGAAGCGAGACGTGCCCGTCGTTCCCGTGCTCGTGCAGGGCGCGAAGATGCCTGCGGCGGCCCAGCTCCCCGCGGACGTCGCGGATCTGGCCTGGCGCAATGCGGTGGAGCTCAGCCACGCTCGCTGGCCTTCGGACGTGCAGGTCCTGGCTCAGGCGCTGGTGGCTCACATGGGCGGTGCCGAGGCGGCACCGCCAAGGCAGCAGGGCGCCAGCTCGGCGTCGACGCTGCCGCCGGAGCCGGTGCATTCGCCATCGCGCCGGAAGCTGTGGCTACTGCTCGCCGCCCTTCTGCCCGTCGTTGCTGCCGCAGGCTGGTACTTCATGCGCCCTGAGCCTGCGCCGTCGGCACCACCCGTCGACCGCGCACGCATCGCCGCGCTCGTCGCGCAGATGAACGACGGCGAAATGGCGCCGCGCAAGTCGGCCACCGCGAAGATGCTCGCCGAGCATCGCCGGTCGGCGCTGGCGGTGGAGCTGGCGGTGGATCAGCTGTCGGAGGCGTCGTTCCAGCGCCTGTCGAAGGAAGGCCGGGTGAACGTGCTGACCTTCCTGGTGGAGAGCGAGCTGTCGGCGTGGACGCCGGCGCAGCGGGGCGAGGCCCGTGCCTCGCTGGCGCGAATCCGGGGCCGCATCGCCGCCGGGCAGGCCGCGCTTGGGCCGCAGATCCTCGAGCTGCTCGGCCAGCTCGAGGACCGGCTGTCTCGCTGAACTACTGCAGCCGGCAGGGCTGCACGGCCGGCGTCGCGAACTCCCGGCCCACCACCGTGCGTGCGTAGAGGTAGTTGTCGCGAGCGCGGGTGCTCAGCGCATCCATGTCGACATGACCCTGCGCATCGCAGGGGAAGGTCAGCGCACGGCCTTCGTTGAACAGCGACTGGAATCGCAGTTCGAAGGCAAGGTGTCTGGCCAGGGGCATCGGCGCGGTATTCATGTTGCGGTCTCCTGCAACGGCTTCGGTTCACTCGATGCAAGCGTAGGCAGTGGGTGCGGGCATCGCCAGGGACGACCACCGCGAAGCGCTGTACGCCTGCATCGCTGCATCGTGTAGGAAACGCGCTGACAGCGCCTCCCGCCGACACGGGAGGGAGATCCCCCTACTTTCGACGGTCACGCCACCGTGAGCACCTTGCCGATGGCCGAGGTGTCGTCGATCAGCCGCACCATCAGCGCGGCCACGTCCTCGCGCGAGATGCCGCGCCACCCCCAACGCAGGTTCTCACCCACGTGCAGAGGCCCGCCGGCGGGGGCGTGGCTGAAGCGCGCGGGGCGCAGTACCGTCCAGCGCAGCGAGCTGCCGCGCACCAGCGCCTCCTGGCGCTCCTTGTCGGCCATCACCTCGGGCATCAGGCGCTGCAGCCAGCGGCCGAGGCCCAGCGGGCCGGCGACCACCGAATTGCCGACACCGGCCGCGCCGAGCAGCACCATGCGATCCACGCCGGCTTCGGACATCGCCGCCACCAGATGCCGCGTGGCCAGGGCTGCCCGCGGCGGCTGGCGCGATGCCGCAGCATCGGGCTGCTGCAGCGTCTCGGGCTTGTGGCCGACCAGGCACAGCACGGCGTCGTGGCCCTCGAGCACGCCCTGCAGGCTCTGCGGCACCAACGGGTCGGCATGCACGAGGCGCAATGCCTCGTGTGACAGTGGCAGGTGCGCCGGGTCGGCGAGGAAGGCGCTCACGCGGTGGCCTGCCGCCAGCGCATGCCGCACCGCATGCTGGCCGGTGGCCCCCGCCGCGCCGAACACGGCAATGCGCGCCCGGGCGTCCACGGCCGGCGCCTGCGGCAGCGTGAAGCGGTAGGACATGGTCGCCATCGGACGGACTCGTTGCGCAAGGGGAGCGCCACTGTGCCCGCCCTGCGGCCCGCAGCGAATCCCTATCTCGGCGACGGCATCCGCTGCATCACGCCGGCGTGGCCAGATCCGGTTGCGCGATGCCTTCGTCGTCGGCATCCTCGCCGAGGAAGCCGCCGCTCTGGTGCGCCCACAGCCGGGCGTAGATGCCGCCGCGCGCGAGCAGGCTGCGGTGGTCGCCCTCCTCGACGACACGGCCCTTGTCGAGCACGATCAGGCGGTCCATCGCCGCGATGGTCGACAAGCGGTGTGCGATCGCCACCACGGTCTTGCCTTCCATGAGCCGGTACAGGCTGGCCTGGATGGCCGCCTCGACCTCGCTGTCCAGCGCGCTCGTGGCCTCGTCGAGCAGCAGGATGGGCGCATCCTTGAGCATCACGCGGGCGATGGCGATGCGCTGCCGCTGGCCACCGGAGAGCTTCACGCCGCGTTCGCCCACGTGCGCGTCGTAGCCGATGCGGCCCTTCGGGTCGGACAGGCCTTGCACGAACTCGTGCGCCTCGGCGCGCTGCGCGGCTGCGATCATCTGCGCGTCGCCGGCGTCGGGGCGGCCATAGAGGATGTTGTCGCGCACCGAGCGGTGCAGCAGCGAGGTGTCCTGCGTCACCATCCCGACCTGCGCGCGCAGCGAGTCCTGCGTGACCAGCGCGATGTCCTGCCCGTCGATGAGGATGCGGCCGGACTCGAGGTCGTAGAAGCGCAGCAGCAGGTTGACGATGGTCGACTTGCCGGCGCCCGAGCGGCCGACCAGGCCGATCTTCTCGCCCGGGCGGATGTGCAGCGACAGCTTCTCGATCACGCGCGGCGCGCTGCCGGTGGCGCGGCCGTAGGCAAAGTCCACCGCCTCGAAGCGGATCTCGCCGCGCGGCACGGCGAGCGGCTTCGCGTCGGGCCGATCCACCACGAGATGCGGGCGAGCCAGCGTGTTGATGCCGTCCTGCACCGTGCCGATGTGCTCGAACAGCGAAGCCATCTCCCACATGATCCAGTGCGAGATGCCGTTCAGTCGCAGCGACATCGCGGTGGCTGCGGCGATCGCGCCGATGCCCACCTGGCCCTTCGTCCACAGCCACAGCGCCATGCCTGTGGTGCTGGCCACCAGCAGCATGGACAGCATGTGGTTGACCACCTCGAAGCCCGTCACCAGCCGCATCTGGCCGTACACCGTGGCCAGGAACTCCTGCATCGCCGAGCGTGCGAATCCTGCTTCGCGGCGTGCATGCGAGAACAGCTTGACGGTGGCGATGTTGGTGTAGGCGTCGGTGATGCGCCCGGTCATCAGCGAGCGCGCGTCGGCCTGCGCTTGCGCCACCTTGCCCAGGCGCGGCACGAAGTAGACCAGCGCCACCACGTACAGCGCCACCCAGCCGACGAAGGGCGCGAGCATCCAGACGTCGAAGGCACCCACCACCGCCACCATGGTGATGAAGTAGATGAGCACGAAAACGAGGATGTCGGTGATGACCATCACCGTGTCGCGCACCGCCAGCGCGGTCTGCATCACCTTGGTGGCAATGCGCCCGGCGAACTCGTCCTGGTAGAAGCCCATGCTTTGCGCGAGCATCAGGCGGTGGAAGTTCCAGCGCAGCCGCATCGGGAAGTTGCCCGCCAGCGACTGCTGCTTGAGCAACGACTGCAGGGCCACCAGCAGCATGCTGCCGGCGAGCACGCCGCACAGCATGAGCAGCGTGCTGCCATGCTCGGCCCACAGCCTGGCGGGGGCGACGAGCGCCAGCCAGTCCACCACCTTGCCGAGGAAGCTGAACAACAGCGCCTCGAAGGCCCCGATCACCGCCGTGGCCAGCGTCATGCCGGCGATGTACGGCCGCATGCCCTTCGTGCAGTGCCAGACGAAGGCGAACAAGCCCTTCGGTGGCGTGACCGGCTCGGCGTCGGGGTACGGGTGGACGAACTTTTCGAAGGCGCTGAACACGCCCCGAGGTTAGCGCAGCTTCGCGCGACAGGTCACGGCAGGTAGTTCAGGCCCTCTGGCAGCGGCAGCGAAATCGGCACCTCGAAGAACGGGCCAGCGCCATCGGGGTCGATCACGGTCGTGCCGTGGGTGGCGAAGAAGATCGCGATCTGCTGCTGCGCGCCCACCGCATAGGGCGCCGTGCCGGCCGCACCGATGTTGGTCAGGAAGGTGTGCGGGTTCTTCGGCACCGTCGGGTCGGCGGCCACGGCCAGGTCGTTGCGGAAGTACACCGCGCGGTCGGTCAGGTCGCCGGCGCGGATGATCGCCGTGCTGGTCGGATTGGGCACGGTGACGTCGCCCTTGGCGAACTGGATCAGCACCGGCTTGGCCGCATGGCCCGGCAGCGGGTTCTTGCGGATTCGCTCGGCGTACGACACCGGGTTGCCCGACTGCTGCACCCACTCGTTGCGGTCGAGCAGTTGCTGGATCGCCATCGCGCCGGCCACGTTGTTGATGCGCGGCGGCTCGTTGCGCAGCGGCATGTTCTCGTTGAACTCGATACCGCTCGGGTTCGGGCTGACGTTGATCAGCGACGGCAGCCGCGAGATCAGCGCGATGCCCGTCAGCGGGCGAAAGGCGCCCAGCCGCGCGATCTCGGTGATCGAGCCGCCCGGCACGTTGGGCACGCCGGCCTTCAGCGACGGCTCCACGCCGAGGAAGATGGTGCCGTAGATGCCGCCGAAGGACTGGCCGGCGTAGTAGATGCGCTGCGCGTCGAGATCGGGCGTGCCGTCGCCGTCGACGTCCATGCCCACCTCGACCTCGCGCACCAGCTGCATCAGGTCGACCACCGTCTGGCGCAGGCCGTCGCGGCTGCCGATCACGGCTCGCGGCGGCGCGGCGTTCACGCCCTCGGTGGAGTCGATGCTGCCGTTGCCGTCCTGGTCGAAGCCGCGGCCACCAGCGTTCACGACCACCGGCGTGGCGCCGCTGCGCAGCACGGTCAGCGTGCCCAGCGGCCCGCCGCCGTGGCCGACCACGTTGATCGCCAGCGTGGCGATGCCGCGCGAAGCGAACACCGAAGCCACGGCCCACGGCGCGCCGTACATGCTGTCGGTGAAGCCGTGGCCGAAGATCGCCACCGGCCAGCCGCCGGCCGGCTTGGCGCCGGCAGGCACGAACAGCTGCAGCGTCAGCTCGTTGCTGCCTTGCGGCTGCGGCTGGCCGTTCAGCGTCCCGGTGGCGGGGATGTACTTCTGCGCCGTCTGGTAGTCGGGCGAGCGGAACTTGCCGTAGGCGATCTGCGCGACACTGCCCGGCACCACGCCGAGCGCCGGCGTGGCCAGGAAGCCGGTGCTGAAGCTCGGCGCGGCGCCGATCTGGCGTGCGAACTGGATGCCCTGCACCTGCGCGAGCTGGAACACCGAGCGCACCGCGCCGGCCGCATCCGTACCGGCCATGAAGTCCACCGGCGCCGGTGTCGAGGCCTTGATCTGGCGCGAGATCTTCGCCAGGTCGGCGGTGGCGCTCTGGGTGGTGAACAGCGAGGCCGCCACCACGCGGTCGCGGCCGCGCTCGCCGTGGCGCCTCGCATCGCGCAGGTCGCGACGGTATTCGGCGTTGTCGCGACCGCGCGCGCCGCGGTCGTCATCGTCGTCGTCCCGCGCAGCCTCGATGCGCTTGCCGCGGCCGTCGCGAACGCCGTCGGTGACGATCAGCACGTAGCGCGAATGTTCCTGCAGCAATTCGTCGGATTCGAAAGCGAGCGTCTTCGTCGCCGGGTCCCACAGCACCTGGTTGATGCCGACCTTCCGGCCTACGCCGCGCATCGTCAGCGTGTCGCCGAGGTTGAGCAGGTACACGGTGCTGCTGTTCACCGTGGCCGGATCGATGTCGCCGGTGAAGGGCACGGTGAAACGCGGCTGCGTCGAGAAGCCGTCGAGCGTGTTGATGACGGCGATGTCGGCGCAGTCGCTCGGGCGCACCGCGCAGTCGGGCAGCGGCAGCGCGACGCGGCGGAAGGTGGTGTTCGACCAGTCGCGCACCGTGAAGCGATCGCTCGGGAAGATGGTCGCGGCCGGGTCGCCGGCTTCGTTGCGAATGCGCACGCCATCGGCCGCAGCGGCCAGGGGCACGAAAAGGGAGAGGGCCAGCGCGAGCCGGCCGAGCGGGAATCGGGTCATCGTTGTCTCCTTGGTGCGCAGCTCGGTTGGTGTTGTGGCGAAGTCGGCCGGCACGGGTACGGAGGATGCTCTCCGCTTGACCAGAGTCAATCGCGTTTCCCCGCAGGCTCCCGGTGTTTCGGTGTCACGCAGGCGACAGCGAACCGGGTCAGGCGCGGTGGCCAACAATGGCGCGATGAACTCGAACAGCCCGCGCCGCGACGTGCCCCTGCCCCAGGCCTACCGCCTGCTCAATCACGGCCCGACGGTGCTGGTCAGTGCGCGGCACGCGGGGCGCAGCAACGTGATGGCCGCCGCCTGGGCGATGCCGCTGGATTTCGACCCGCCCAAGGTCACGGTGGTGATCGACAAGAACACGTTCACGCGACGGCTCATCGAGGCCAGCGGGACGTTCGCGCTCAGCGTGCCGAGTCGCGCACTCGCCGACGCCACCTATGCCGCCGGCAGCCTGTCGGGCGCCGACCACGAAGACAAGTTCACGGCCTGTGGCCTGGCGGGCTTCGCAGCGCAGCGCATCGATGCACCGCTGGTCGAGGGCTGCGTCGCGTGGCTGGAGTGCCGCGTCATCGCCGAGCCGCACCATCATCAGGCCTACGACCTGTTCGTGGCCGAGGTGCTGGCGGCGCAGGCCGACGAGCGCGTATTCGCCAACGGCCGCTGGCGGGCCGATGCGCCGGCCGAACTGCGCACGCTGCACCACCAGGCCGGCGGTGCCTTCTTCGTGGCCGGCGAGACGGTGCAGGCCGTCAGGCCGGCGGGCTGAGCGAGCCGGCAACCGTCACGGCACCGTCACCAGGTTCGGCGCGAGCACGGAGCCGTTGTCCACGCCGTTGCCAAGCGCACCGCGCAGGCCGTTGCCCCAGGTGTAGACCGCGCCGTTGGCGGCGATCGCCATCGCATGGGCGTTGCCGGCCGACAGCGCGCGCCAGCCGTCGCCGCTGGCGGGCAGCTGCTGCGCGTAGTCGATGCGCGCCGGGCTGCCGCCCTGCAAAGGCTGGTTCGCCGCGCCCCAGACGTGGATGCGGCCCTGGCGCAGCGCGAGCGACACCTGCACCTGGCTGCTGACCAGCGCCTGCACGCCGTCGAAGGCCACGCCGGCCGAGGCCAGCAACGCCACGGGGCCGTTGTTGACCGTGCCCGACGCCTGCGGCCCGACGCCGAGTTCGCCGCCGTCGTTGCGGCCGCTGACCATCACGCTGCCGTCGGCACGGGTCACGAACAGGCTGACGTAGCCGAACGCCGCATCGCTGGCCGCACCCCAGGCCGCCGGCAGGGCCTGCGGCGCCACGTTGCTGCCGACATAGCCCTGCGTGGCCGGCGCGGGCAGGCCGAACAGGTTGCCGATGTTGGTGCCCCAGCCGAACAGGCGCCCGTCCTCCAGGCGCACCATCACCGGTCCGGCCGACGACTGCGCGGTCTGCTGCGCGGCGATCACCTGCGCCGGGATGCCATCGGGCAGCCCCGCCACCGGCACCACCACGCCGACCGCATTGGCGGCGAACTGCGTGAGCGTGCCCGCCACCCAGACCGTCTTGGCCACGCCGGCGGCGCAGCTCGTCGGGTTGCCCGCGGCGTCCTGGGCGCGGATCAGCAGGACACGGTCGCTGGTCGCGGCGATGCTGCACACCCGGTCCACCGGCGCGGCCTGCAGCGTGCCGTTCACGCTGCGGCGCTCGAGCATCGGCACCGGCGTGGCGTTGACGCGGAACTGCGGCAAGACGCCCAGGTTGCCCTGCCCGTCGGCACCGCGGCCGTCGTTGCCGCTGCGCGCGTTGCCCCAATGCAGCACGCGGCTGGCGGCGCTGCCCGGCTCGCCGGTCACGGCCCAGAAGCCGTCGTACCAGCCGGCGATCTGGCGCACGTCGGTCAGCACGCCGGGGTACATGCGCACCGGGCGCCGCGCCTGGTCGGCCCCGGCCAGGTTGGAGACGACCACCGTGCCGTCGACCTTGTGCAGGCCGCCCCAGGCCCACACGGTACGGTCGGGCCGCAGCACCATGCTCCACTCGTAGCCGGCCACCAGCTGCGTCGCGGTGAGCGCGCCCGGCGGCACCGCCGGCGTCACGGTGATGAAGGCATCGCGGCTCGTGGTGCACAGGCCCTGGGCGAGCAGGCCGTTGCAGACGATCACGCGCACGAAGCGCCCGGTGTCGCTGGCCTGCAGCGGCCCCACGTTGAAGGTGCTGCCGCCCTGCTCCACGGTGGGCGCACCGCCGAGCACCCAGTAGTGGTTGATCGGTCCGTTGGCGGTGGCCGTGACGCTGAACGCGGCGGTGCCGCCTTCGGGCGCGCTGGCATCGGCCAGGTCCTGCGTGATCACGGGGGCCATCGGTGCCGCGCTGACGGTGAGCACCGCGCCGGTGCCGATCGCCACGCCGCCGGGGTTGTAGGCGATCAGGTTGTAGACGGCGCCGTTGTCCGCCAGCGTGGTGGCCGGCGTGGCGTAGCCCGTGCACGAGGTGGCGCCGGCGATGGCGATGCCGTTGCGCGTCCACTGGCATGCCGGTGCCGGGTCGCCGCTGACCTGGGCCGAGAAGCCGGCGGTGAAGCCTTCGGGAACGCCCATGCTGACCGGCGGCATCACGATCACCGGGGCACCGGGCGGCGGCACCACGACCAGGCCCGCGGCCGGGCTGGTGGCGTTGCCCGCCTCGTTGCTGACGGTGACGCTGTAGTTGCCGGCATCGCTGCCGCTCGCGGCGTCGATCACCAGTACCGCCGCCGTGGCGCCGGGCAGCACGCTGCCGCCGCGCGACCACTGGAAGGCGAGGTTGCCGCCGCCGCTCACGCCCACCGCGAGCACGGCACGCTGGCCCTGATTGACGGTCAGCCCGACCGGCGGGGTGACGATGACCGGCGGCTGCACCACCGGCTGCGGGTCCTGCACCGTCAGGCGCGCCGGCAGGCTGCGCACGGTGCCGTTGTCGTTGCTGACCACGGCGACGTAGTCGCCCGCCTGCGCCGCGCTGACGCCGACCAGCGACAGCACCGCGCCGTTGGCGTTCGGCACCGGCTGGCCATTGCGTTCCCAGCGGTACGCGATCGGTGCGCCGCCGGTGGCCACGACCGCGAAGGCCGCGTTGCCGCCGGCCTGCACCGTCTGCGCGGCCGGGTTGGTGACGATGCCCAGCGGCGGCGGCGTGACCGTGCCGGTGGCCACCGTCAGGCGCGCCGCGCGGCTCTTCACCGTGTCCTCGGCATTGCTCACTTCCAGCTCGTACAAGCCGGCATTGCCGGCGTTGACCTGGCCGAGCGTCAGCGTCGGCGCATTGGCGCCCGCGAGCCGGCTGCCGTTGAACAGCCACTGGTACGACAGCGGCCCGGCGCCGTCGGCCAGTGCCGTGAACACTGCCGTCTGCCCGCCGCCCACGCCGAGGTCCTGCGGCTGCACCGTGATCGACGGCGGCGTGAGGCCGGTGGTGACGTTGATCGTCGCGCCGTCGGAGGTGGCCGTGCCGCCGATGGTGGTGTAGGTGGCGCGGAACTGCCGGCCGCGGTCGGCCACGGTGAGCGGGCGCGTCGAGACTAGGCGGTCGTTGCCGTCCACGTAGGCGCCGATCCACAACGGGTCCGGGACGGTCCCGGGGCGCAGCTGGTTGAGCCAGACAGCCGCGTCGACATCGACCCAGGGCTGGTCGTCGGCCGTGCGGGTCTGCCAGGTGACGGTCGAGGGCAGCGGGTAGCCGGTGTAGGCCACGTCGAGCGCCAGGGTCTGGCCGGCCGGGAAGGTCTGGCTGCGCGGCGGCGTGGTGATGCGCGGCGGCGGGTACTGGGTCGACACGCCCAGCGCGGCTTCGCGCGAGTTCACGCAGTACTGCGGCTGCGCTGGCGGCGTGGTGGTGGCCGCGAGGCAGAAGCGCACCCGCAGGCGCGTGCCGTGGTCGCGTGCAGCGTCGGTGTAGCCGGCGAAGCCGGTCCGCACCTGGTTGCCGGCACTGGCGGCCGGGTACTGGTACAGCGCACCCGGGGGCACATCGCCAGAGCCGACCATGACCGGCAGGTCGACCCAGACATTGCTGTTCGGTGCCGCGCGCTGCCAGCTCGCGCTGAGGGCACGGCCGCTGGTCGTCGAACGCGCCCAGGCTTCCTGCTGGATCCACTGGCCCGAGTAGACGGACTGCGAGACCGGCTGCTGCGTCACGGCCAGGTCCGGCGTCTCGAAGCCGCGCGTCACCACGATCGGCGGCGCCGGGATCTCCTCGGTCCAGACGGCCTGCGGCACCCAGAAGTAGAAGCCGCTGCCTTCGCCCATGCAGGCGACCTCGAGCGTCAGCTGCGCGCCGACGCCGTCGACGATGGCATTGGCCGGGATGTCGGCCGCCTGGCCCAGCAGCGCGGCGAGGCCGGTGGCGGGCGGGCGCGGGTTCCACACGTCGAAGGTGGCATTGAGCGCGTACTGGCCGCTCTGCCGCGTGTCCGACGGCCGGAACGTCGCGATGACCTGGCGCGTCTCGGGGTCGAACGCGATGCGGTTGGTGCCGGCCGGCGGGTCGCTCGGCAGGCGGTAGATGCCCGTGGAATGGCGCACCACCTGCACCTGCAGATCGCCGTTCCAGCAGGTGTCGCCCCAGTCGGACTGCAGCGGCAGCGCGACTTCGATGCGCACCGTCGCGTCCTGCTCGGGCGCGGGCTGCTGCACCAGGCGGGCGTTGCTGCCGGTGATCGGCAGGTTGACCCAGCCGTTGGGCAGCAGCCCCATCGTGAAGGCCGGCTGCGTGACCGGCGGCGGCACGGGCGGGTTGACGTCGAACCAGCCGCTCTCCGGCACGCTGACCGCCAGGAAGTACGAGAAGCCGCGCACCTGGGCGCTGGCCAGGTTGCCCTGCACCGTGACCGCCTCGATCAGCTGCCAGGGCCGCCCGGGCGTCACCTTCAGCAGGGCCGGCTTGCGGCCGGCGCCCAGCGCGGCGGGGTCGAAGGGCACGCTCACCGTGACCGGCTCGGCCAGGCGCGCGCCGTGCGGCGTGACGGCAAAGATGTCGGACAGCGGCGTGAAGCCCCGCGGCACCGGCGGTGCGCCGCTCGCATCCTTCGCGATGGTGACCGACACCTCGGCCGGCAGCGCGCCGGCCGGCACGTCCACGCGCGCACCGTCCTGGCCGTCGACCGTCCCGCCGGCGGGGCCGAGCAACGCCGTGCCGGCCGGTCGCGCGGCCTGCGGCGGGTCGGCCGGGCCGGCCGCATCGCCACCACCGCCACCGCAGGCCGCCACCAGGCAGGCCGTGGCCAGAACGCCGAAGAAGGTACCGAATCGCCGCATGCTCCGCTCCCGAGGCCCCACCGGGGGCCTGCGAACTCGACCTTAGGAGGGCCGGCGTCACGGCAGCGTCACGTTCGCACCCGGCCGGGCATGCGCAGGCGTCACGCCGGACCACCGAAACGCGGGGGTCCTCTCGGACCGGCCGGCGCGGCTGCGATGATCCGGGCCATGCCCGCCCCGATCCGACTGCACCTGGCCCGACGGGCCTCCCTCGAAGACGCTGCCGGCCGGCACCACCGGCTCGGCACGCCGGCGGCCTTGCTCGCGGCGCGGCTCGCGCTGGCCGGCGCGCAACCCCGCGCCGCGCTCGCGGCGCTGCTGTGGCCCGATGCCGACGAGGCCCGCGCGCGCGCCAACCTGCGCCAGCTGCTGCTGCGCCTGCGCACGCTGGCCGGCGCCGACTGGATCACGGGCGACGTGCTGCTCGCGCTGGCCGCCGGCGTCGAGATCGTCGATGCGGGCGACGATGTCACGCTGCTCGACGGACTGCCGCTGGCCGGCCTCGACGAGGCGCAGCGCTGGCTCGACGCCGAGCGCGCCGCGCGCCTGGCAACACGCGTGCAACGCCGCGCCGAGGACCTGGCGCAGGCCGAGGCCGCCGGCCGCCTCGACGACGCGATCGCCGCCGCGCGCGACATCGTCCGTCTCGAACCGCTGGCCGAGGCGAACCACCGCACGCTGATGCGGCTGCACTACCTGAACCACGACCGCGCGCAGGCGCTGGCCGCCCATGCCGCGCTGGAGCGCATGCTGGCCGACGAGCACGGCGCGCAGCCGAGCGGCGAGACACGTGCCTTGCTGACGCTCGTCGAGTCCGGTGCGGACGCGGCACCGCCGCCGCTGCGCGTACCCGCGGCGCTGCGGCGCCCGCCGCGCCTGGTCGGCCGCGAGGCGGAGATGGACGCACTGCTGCGCCACCTGCACGGCAGCCAGGTCGCGCTGCTCCAGGGCGAAGGCGGGCTCGGCAAGAGCCGCCTGATTGCCGATGCACTGCGCCAGGTCGCGCAGGGCGACGAGTTCGCCACGCTCTCGCTCGGCGCGCGACCGGGCGACGCCGCGATCCCGTACGCGCTGGCGGCGCGCTGCGTGCAGGCGCTGCTGCCGCGCGCGGGGTCCACGGCGGCAGACGGCCGGGCCGAGCTCGCACCGCTGCTCGGCGCGCACACCGGCACGCCGGCCAGCGACCCGACGCGCCAGCTCGTCCATGCGTTCACCGAGATGCTGCGCGACGCGGCGGCGCTCGGCCTGCGCGTCGTCGCGGTCGACGACCTGCACCTCGCCGACGCCGCCAGCATCGAACTGCTGCTGCCGCAGGTGGCGAGCGGCCACGTGGCCTGGCTGCTGGCGCTGCGCCCGGCCGAGGCCGGCGGGGCGACGGCACAGGCGCTGGCGACGCTGGACGGCCAGGCCGGCACGCTGACGATCGCGCTGCGGCCGCTCGACCGCGACGCGGTCGCCACGCTGCTCGGCACGCTCGCGCTGGACGGCCTGGGCGACGCGACTCGCGCCCCGGCGCTGCACCGCCATACCGGCGGCAACCCGATGTACGTGCTGGAGACGCTGCGCGCCGCGCTCGAACGGCCCGGGTCGGCCGATGCGCCCTGGCCGCACGCGCCCGGCGTGCTGCGCCTCATCCAGCAGCGACTGGCGAGGCTGTCGCCGACGGCGCTGAAGATCGCGCGCTGCGCGGCCGTGGCGGGGCCGGACTTCTCGCCGGCGCTCGTCGCGCGCGTGCTCGGCGCAGCGCCGCTCGACCTCGCCGATGCCTGGGGCGAGCTCGAGTCGGCCCAGTTCCTCGGCGCACGCGGCTTTGCACACGACCTGATCGCCGAGGCGGTGCAGGCTGGCCTGCCCGCCGGCGTGGCCGAGCCGCTGCACGCCGAGGTGGCGGCCCGCCTGGACGAGACCCGGGCGGAGCCGGCACACATCGCCGAGCACTGGCTCGCGGCCGGCGAACCGATGCGCGCCGTGCCCTTCCTGGACGACGCGGCAGCGCGCGCCAGCGCGCTGTGGCGGCGTCGCGAGGCGGCGGCCCTGCACCGGCGCCGCGCCGCGATCCTGCAGGCGGCCGGGCAGCACGACGAGGCCTTCGACGCCTGGTTCGCCGCCGCCGACATCGCGGTCGACTGCGGCGCCGTCGACGATGGCCAGGCCTGCGAGGAAGGCCTCGCGGCGCTGGCCCGCAGCCCGGGCCAGCGGGTGGCCGCCGCGTTCCTCTCGTCCTGGCTGCAATACCACCTCGACCGGCAGGACGAGGCGCTGCACGTCGCGCGGCAGGTGTTGCCGGACGCCGGCCAGGCCCCCATCAAGGTCGAGGTGCTGATGCTGCAGCACCTGTCGACGATGCTGTGGGAACGCCGCGAGGTGATCCAGGCGCTCGACGTGGCCGAACGCGCGCTCACCCGCATCGACGAGGCCGCCGCCTGCGGTGCCGACGCCCCGGTGCGCAGCCTGCGCCTGGCGCTGGCCTCGCTGGCCGGCATGGCCGCGTGCGGCCTGGCGCGCTACGAGCAGGGCTGCGCCCGCATCGAGCAGGCCTGGCGAATCGCCGGCGAGGAGCGCGAGCAGACCGAGATCGCCTACGCGACGCGGCTGCTCGCGGTGATCTCGCTGTTCCGGGGAGACCAGGCGGCGGCATCGCTGTGGGCCGAGCGCGCCCTGCAGGCGATGCACGACGCCGACCAGGCCGCGACCACGCAGGAGGCATACACCCTGGGTGCGCTGATGCCGGTGCGCATCGCGCAGGGCGACCTGGGCGGCGCGCTCGCCGCGAACGACCGCATCGAGGAACTGCACCGGCTGCAGCCGACCGGCCCGGTGGTCATCAACTCGGAGGAGCGCTCGGTGCTGCTGGCCGAACTCGGCCGCGCGGACCTGGCCCGCGCGGCGGTGCCCGCCCTGCCCGGCGGCGACGCGATCATCCCGGTGCAGCGCGCCCGGCGCATCGCGGCGCGCGCCGGACTCGGCCTGGCCACGGCCGACGAGATCGACACGATGCTCGACCACGCCACGCACAGCGACGACTTCAACCTCCAGGCGCGCCTGCTGTGGATGGCCCAGCCCGGCTGCACGCCCGGCCTCATCGGGCCGCTGCTGGCCGCGGCGGCCGAGCGGGCGCGCGGCAGCGGCGGCCTGGGCCTGTGGGCCATGCTGCAGGCGCGCCGGCTCGCCGCCTGGCGCGCGCTGAAGGACCCGGCGCACGCCGACGCCGCGCGCCAGGTCGCGCTCGACCTGTGGTCGCTGGTGGAGCAAGGCATGGGCGGCTACGAGACCTTCGCGCGTACCGGCGCCGAACTGAGCGCGACGCTGGCACCGACCGATCCCGCGCTGGCCGAGACCATCGCCCTTCGCGTGGGCGGCTGGATGCTCAAGGCCGCCGCCACGCTGCCGGCCGGCTGGCGCGAGAACTACCTCGCGCGCTCGCCAGTGCTCGCCGTCCTGCCGCCGCACGGCCGCAGTGCGCTGCGCGGGCTCGGCCTGGCGACGACCTGAGCCGCCGTCAATCGACGAAGAAGTCGGGGATGAAGTCGCGGTTGCCCGGCGTGACGCTGTAGCGGTCGAAGTCGGTCACGCCGTGCTGCGCGAGCAGCGCATCGTCGATGAAGAAGTTGCCGGTGGTCGTCTTCGCGTCGCGGGTGAGGATCAGGTAGGCCGCGTCGGCCAGGATCTCCGGCGTGCGGCACTTCGCCAGGTCCACGCCCGGGATCATCTGCAGCGCTGCCGTGGCGACGGCGGTGCGCGGCCACAGGCTGTTGACGCCGATGCCGAACTTGCGGAACTCGCCGGCGTGGCCCAGCGTGCACTCGCTCATGCCGTACTTGGCCATCGTGTAGGCCACGTGCGGGCTGAACCAGTGCTCGCGCATCGACAGTGGCGGCGACATGTTCAGCACATGCGGGTTGCGCCCGGCCTGCGCCGACTTGATCAGCTGCGGCAGGCAGGCCTGCGTGCACAGGTAGGTGCCGCGCACGTTGACGCCGAACATCAGGTCGAAGCGCTTCATCGGCGTCGCATCGGTGGGCGTGAGGCTGATGGCGCTGGCGTTGTTGACGAGGATGTCGATGCCGCCGAAGCGCGCCACCGCCTGCTCCACCGAGGCGAGCACGTTGGCCTCGTCGCGGATGTCGGTCTGCAGCGCCAGGGCGTGCCCGCCCGCGGCCTCGATCTCGGCTGCGGCGGAATGGATGGTGCCGGGCAGCTTGGGGTTGGTCTCGGCGGTCTTGGCCGCGATGACGATGTTGGCGCCTTCGCGCGCGGCGCGCAGCGCGATGGCCAAGCCGATGCCGCGCGAGGCGCCGGTGATGAAGAGTGTCTTGCCTTGCAGGGTCATGGTGTCGTCTCCGTGTCGTTCTGGGTGATCAGCCGCCCGGCGACGAAAGCGGCCAGCGCCTCGCCGCAGGCGCGATAGACCGGCTCGCCGGGGTGGAAGCCGTCGTCGGCCATGTGCTCGGGGCCGAGCGCGTAGTCGATGGGCAGGTGCGACACATCGTCGCGTGTCGCGGCCCAGCGCGCCACCGCCTCGTCGTGGCGGCGCGCGTCGCGGCCCATCACGTGGCGCAGCGGCTGCGGCAGCAGCGGGAAGCGGTGCACCGGCGGCAGCGGCGCGAACACCACGTGGCGCACGCCGGTGTTCTCGCGCAGCCAGTCGACCAGTTCGGCGCGCTGCAACACCGCGCGGTGCGAGGGCACCTGGTCGATGACGTCGTTCACGCCGAGCACCACGATGGCGACCTCGGCCGGCGCCGGTGATGCCTGCTTCAGCAGTTCCAGCGCCTGCACGGTGGTGATGCCGCTCCTGGCGACGAGCTGCCAGCGCACCCGGCGGCCGCTGCGCCGCGCGAGCGTGCGTGTCAGGTGGCCGGCGAGGGCCTCGTCCTGCGTGCGCACGCCCACGCCGGCCGCCGACGAATCGCCCACGATCAGCAAACGCAGCACCCGGCCCGCGCCCACCTGGCCCTGCCGCGGCCCCTCGGGCTCGGGCAGCACCGGCGCCCGGCGGCGTGTGGCCATGGCCTGCACCACCAGCAGCGGCGCGAGGGCCAGCTTCAGCGCCAGCGACATGGCGGCCGGCCGCTCAGGAGAACTTCGAGAAGTCGGGCTTGCGCTTCTGGAAGAAGGCCTGGAAGGCCTCCATCGCTTCGGGGCTGCGCAGCCGCGCGCCGAACAGCTCGCCTTCGATCGCGATCGTCTTCAGGATCTCGTCGGTGCTGGTGCGGCGCAGCAGCTTCTTCGTCTCGCGCACGGCACCCGGCGGCAGGCCGTTGAAGCGCTCGGCGATTCGGCGTGCGTGGTTCACCACCTCGCCGGCGGGCAGCACGGCATTGGCGATGCGCGCGTCCACCGCATCCTCGGGCGAGAACGGGTCGCCCAGCAGCAGCTTCTCGGCCGCCTTCACGTTGCCCAGCAGCTTCGGCACGATGAGGCTGGAGGCGAACTCCGGCACCAGGCCGAGGCTGACGAAGGGCATCGCCAGCCGCGCCTCGTCGGACACGTAGACCAGGTCGCAGTGCAGCAGCATCGTGGTGCCGATGCCGATGGCCGCGCCCGTCACGGCGGCCACCACCGGCTTGTCGATGCCCACCAGCGCGCGCATGAACTGGAACACCGGCGACTCCGCCGAGTTGCTGCCCGAGCCGGGCGGCCGGCTCATGAAGTCCTCGATGTCGTTGCCGCTGGTGAAGATGCCCGGCTGCCCGGTGATCAGCACCGCGCGCACGGCCGGATCGGCCTGCGCGGCGTTGAGCGCATCGGCCATCGCCTGGTACATCGCCACCGTCAGCGCGTTCTTCTTCTCCGGGCGGGCGATCTCGATGGTGGCCACGCCGTTCAGCGTCGCGGTCTTGATGCTCATGCGGGTGTCTCCTGTGGATGTCGAGGGGGTCGTGGCGCGCTCAGGCCGCCATCTCCTGCCAATGGTTGGCCAGGTGCATCAGATGGGCGCGCAGGTAGTCGGGTTTGTCCAGCGCACCATAGGCGAAGTGGGGCGCCAGCGCACCCGTGTGGGCATCGAAGGCGCGCAGCGAGGCGGCGAGGCGATCCACGGCCGCGTCCAGCGCCTGCCCGGCGGCGATGTCCGGCGCACCGGGGATCGGCTCCGACAGCGAATGGCTCATGTGGCCGCGGGCCGAGAACACCGCGAAGGCCATCGGCCCCACCGTCGCGCGGAACCACGCCGCCTTGGGCTGCGGGAAGCCGGCGAGCGAGTACTCGACGCTCTGCGCCGCATGGATCAGCACCTTGGGCAGGTCCCAGGCGCCCGTCGCTTTCGGCGGCTTGTCCTTCAGCGCCTGCAGCGTGGCCAGCGCCGCCGGCAGCGAGCCGAAGCCCGCGCCCGAGACCGGCGCCGGGCTGCAGGCCGTCAGCAACCCGGGCGACACGCCGATCAGCACGGCGCCGCTGCCTCGAACGAGGGCCCGGCGGCGATCTGGACGGTTCGGTGCGCTGGCTGGGTTCATGCGGTGGCTCCCCGGGGCAGACCCAATTCGTCGAGCCAGTGCGCGGTGCGCTGCCACAGGGTCGACTGGAACTGCTCGCGAAAGAAGCCGAAGTGTCCGATGCGTCTGGCCTGTACGTCCAAGGGGGAAATTCGCTCGATTCGCCGCGGCGCATTGGCGTAGCAGTCGATCAGCACCTGCGTGCCGCGCTCGGTCATCAGCTCGTCGTCGGTGATCGACAGCGCCACCACCGGGAAGCGCGCCGCCGCGAAGCGCTCGCGCACCGCTGCCCCTTCGGCACCGACGTGGTAGCGCGGGTGCATGCACCACTTGCGCCACTGCAGCACCACGCCCTTCGGCAGGTTGCCGACCTTGCCGATGCGCTTGCCCGGAAAGTAGCCGAACAGCGCCGTGCCCACCGGCACCAGCACGTGCCAGAAGTACAGCACCATGCGCTTGAGCTGCGGCGCGTTGTCGCGCCAGTAGCCGCTGCCAGCGGCGATCGACAGCAGTCCGGACAGGCGGTCGCGGTGGCGCAGCAGGCCGGGCAGTTGCGCACCGAGGCTGTGGCCGATCAGGTAGATCGGTGTGTCGCCGCTGCGTGCCGCGAGCGCCTCGATCACCGTGTCGGTGTCGGCGGCCCAGTCGAACAGGTCGGCGCGGAAGCCGCGCAGCGTGCCCGCCAGCGGTGGCGATTCGCCCATGCCGCGGTAGTCGAAGGTGGCGACCCGGTACCCCTGCTGCGCAAGCCATTCGGCGAAGGCGCCGTAGTAGTCCTGGCGTACGCCCATGGCACCGCCGATCACCACCGCGCCACGACGCGCGTCGCCTTCGGCCGGTTCGAAGAAGCGAACCGACAGCGGCGTGCCGTCATCCGCAGCCAGTGTGTGTGCATTCATGACGTCTCCCCCGAAATGAACGAAGCCACCCGAAGGTGGCCTCGTCGTTCGTACCGATCAGACCCGCTCGATGATGCCCGCGGCGCCCTGCCCCATGCCCACGCACATGGTGACCATGCCGTACTTCAGGTTGTGGCGGTGCAGCGCGTGCACGACCGTGGCAGCACGGATCGCACCGGTGGCGCCCAGCGGGTGGCCCAGCGCGATGGCGCCGCCCATCGGGTTGACCTTGCTCGGGTCCAGCCCGACGGTGTTGATCACCGCCAGCGCCTGCGCGGCAAAGGCCTCGTTGAGCTCGATCCAGCCCAGGTCGTCGAGCTTCAGCCCGGCATAGCGCAGCGCGGCCGGGATGGCCTCGATCGGGCCGATGCCCATGATCTCCGGCGCCACGCCGCGGGCGGCGAAGCTCACGAAGCGCGCCAGCGGCTTCAGGTCGTACTGCCGACAAGCCTTCTCGCTGGCCAGGATCAGTGCGCCGGCACCGTCGCTGGTCTGCGAGCTGTTGCCCGCGGTGACGCTGCCCTTGGCAGCGAACACCGGCCGCAGCTTGGCCAGGCCTTCGAGCGAGGTGTCGGGGCGCGCGCCCTCGTCGAGACTCACCGTGCGCGTCTTGGTGCGCACGTCGCCGGTGGCGAGGTCGGGGAAGCGGTCGACGATGTCGATCGGCGTCATCTCGGCCGTGAACTCGCCGGCGGCCATGGCCTTCAGCGCCTTCTGGTGCGAGGCGAGCGCGAAGGCGTCCTGCGCCTCGCGCGTCACCTTCCACTGCGCCGCCACCTTCTCGGCGGTCAGGCCCATGCCGTAGGCGATGCCGACGTTCTCGTCCTTGGCGAACACCGACGGGTTGAACGAAGGCTTGTTGCCGCCCATCGGCACCATGCTCATCGACTCGGCTCCGCCGGCGATCATCACGTCGGCCTCGCCGACGCGGATGCGGTCAGCCGCCATTTGCAGCGCGGTCAGGCCCGAGGCGCAGAAGCGGTTGACCGTGACGCCGCCCACCGAGTGGGGCAGCCCCGCCAGCACCATCGCCACGCGGGCCATGTTGACGCCCTGCTCCCCTTCGGGGAACGAGCAGCCGATGATGGCGTCCTCGATCGCCTTCGGGTCCAGCGTGGGCACCTGTCGCAGCGCGCTCTGCACCGCGGCGACCAGCAGGTCGTCCGGGCGCGTGTTGCGGAAGTAGCCCCGGCCCGACTTGCCGATCGGCGTGCGGGTGGCGGCAACGATGTAGGCGTCTTGCACTTGCTTGGTCATGGGATTCTCCTTGTCGTTGCCGTGATCAGTTGCGCACCGGCTTGCCGGTCTGCAGCATGCCCATGATTCGCTCTTGCGACTTGGGGTTCTCGAGCAGCGCGCAGAAGTGCTTGCGCTCGAGGGCCATCAGGTACTCCTCGGTCACCAGCGAACCGGCATCGACCTCGCCGCCGCAGACCACGTCGGCGATCAGCGCGCTGATGTGGAAGTCGTGCGCGCTGATGAAGCCGCCGTCACGCATGTTGGCCAGCTGCCCCTTGATGGTGGCGATGGCCGAACGGCCGGCCACCGGGATCAGCGTCTTCGCCGGCGCGCGGTAGCCGCTGTCGAACATCGCCTTGGCCTGCTGCGTGGCCACGTAGAGCAGCTCGTCCTTGTTCGGCACGATCACGTCGCTCCACAGCAGGTAGCCGAGCTTGCGCGACTCGATCGCGCTCGTGCCCACCTTGGCCATGGCGGCGTTGGTGAAGCCATCGGTGACGAACTTGAAGATGTCGGCGTTGGCATTGCCCGCGGCGGCCATCTCGGCCGCGCGGCGCGCGATGTAGGTCAGGCCGCCGGCACCGGGCACGAGGCCCACGCCGACTTCGACCAGGCCCATGTACGACTCCATCGCCGCAACGCGCTTGCTGGAATACACCGCCAGCTCGCAGCCGCCGCCCAGCGCGATGCCGCGGATGGCGCTGACCACCGGCACCTGGGCGTAGCGCACGCGCAGCATGAAATCCTGAAACTTCTTCAGCTCCGGCGCGATGCCCTTGGCGCCGCTCTTCATGAAGACAGGCATCAGCGCCTCGAGGTTGGCGCCGGCCGAGAACACATCATCCGGCGACCAGATCACCAGGCCCTTGTAGCCGGCCTCGGCCTTCTCGAGCGCGACCTGCAGGCCTTCGGCCACCGTCGGGCTGATCAGGTGCAGCTTGGCGGTGATGCTGGCGATCAGCACCTCGCCGTCGAGCGTCCAGACGCGCACTTCCTCGTTCTTGAAGACTTCGGTGCCGGCCGCGAGCGGCGCCACGGCGCCGGAGCCGACCACGTTCTCCGGGAAGTGCTGGCGCTGGTAGACCGCCAGGCTGCTGCGCGGGATGTACTTGCCCTGCGCCGCGCTCCACGAGCCTTCGGCCGTGTGCACGCCGTCGCGGCCGTCGAACACCCACGCCGGCAGCGGCGCCTTGCACAGCGCCTTGCCGGCGTCGATGTCGGCCTTCACCCACTCGGCCACCTGCTTCCAGCCGGCCTGCTGCCACAGCTCGAACGGGCCCTGCGAGGTGCCGAAGCCCCAACGCATCGCGAAGTCGACGTCGCGCGCGCACTCGGCGATCTCGGCCAGGTGCACGGCGGCGTAGTGGAAGCTGTCGCGCAGGATGGCCCACAGGAACTGCGCCTGCGGGTTGGTCGATTCGCGCAGCAGCTTGAGCCGCTCTTCCGGCTTCTTCTTCAGCATGCGGTTGACGATCTCGTCGGCCTTGCCGCCGGCGGGCACGTAGTCGGCCTTAGCCGGGTCCAGGCGCAGGATGTCCTTGCCGACCTTCTTGTAGAAACCGGCGCCGCTCTTCTGGCCCAGCGCGCCCTGCTCGATCAGCTTGGCCAGCACCGGCGGCGTGCCGTAGCTAGGGAAGAACGGGTCGTCCTTCAGGTTGTCCTGCAGCGTCTTGATGACGTGCGCCATCGTGTCCAGGCCCACCACGTCGGCGGTGCGGAAGGTGCCGCTGCTGGCGCGGCCGAGCTTCTTGCCCGTGAGGTCGTCGACGACGTCGTAGCTCAGGCCGAAGGTTTCGGCCTCCTTGATGGTGGCCAGCATGCCGGCGATGCCGACGCGGTTGGCGATGAAGTTCGGCGTGTCCTTGGCGCGCACCACGCCCTTGCCGACCGCGCTGGTGACGAAGCTCTCGAGCTGGTCGAGGATCTCCGGCTGCGTCGTCGGCGTCGGGATCAACTCGACGAGGTACATGTAGCGCGGCGGGTTGAAGAAGTGGATGCCGCAGAAGCGCGGCTTGATCTCTTCGGGCAGGGCCTCGCTGAGCTTGGTGATCGACAGGCCCGAGGTGTTGGAGGCGACGATCGCGTGCGGCGCCACCGCCGGCGCGATGCGCTTGTACAGGTCGAGCTTCCAGTCCATGCGCTCGGCGATGGCCTCGATGATGAGATCGCACTCCTTGAGCTTGTCGAGGTGCTCTTCATAGTTGGCCGCCTCGATCAGCACGGCGTCTTCCGGCACGCCCAGCGGCGAGGGCTTGAGCTTCTTCAGGCCCTCGATCGCCTTCGTGACGATGCCGTTCTTCGGCCCTTCCTTGGCCGGCAGGTCGAACAGCACGACCGGCACCTTGACGTTGACCAGATGGGCGGCGATCTGCGCCCCCATGACACCGGCGCCGAGCACGGCCACCTTGCGAACGTTGAATCGATTCATATTGCTCACTCCACTCGGATCCAGGTCTGGTTGCGGAAGAACGGGCCGATGTAGCCGCGCACCTCCAGGGTCTTGCCGCCGTCGTGCGGCTTCAGGCGCAGGCGGTAGGTCTTGCCGTTGTTCGGATCGAGGATCTCGCCCCCGGTCCACACCGACTTGTCGTCGCCGTCGGGCTTGGCGTTGCGGATCACGGTCAGGCCGAGGATGGGCTTGCCCTTGCGCTCGTCGCTGCACTTGTCGCACACGTCGTCGGGCTTGGCGGTCGGGTCGAGCAGCTTTTCGATCCGGCCGCTGAGCACGCCGTTGCCGTCGCTGATGCGCACCAGCGACTTCTCTTTCTTCGTCTCGTCGTCGATCGTCTTCCACAGGCCGACCGGCGTGGCTTGCGCCAGCGCCGCGGTGTGGACGACGAACGCAGCGATCGTCAACGCGATCTTCAGCATGCTGCTTGTCTCCTGGGGGTGGGGTTTCAGAACAGCGCTTCTTCCATTTCCATCAGCGGCGCCAGGCCGGCGCGCGCGGTGCGGATCAGGCCGGCCGTCTCGGGCAGCAGCTTCGCATAGTAGAAGCGCGCGGTGGCCAGCTTGGCCTTGTAGAACGGGTCGCCGCCGGCCTGCTTCTCCAGCGCCACCTTGGCCATGCGCGCCCAGAAGTAGGCGAACACCAGGTGGCCGCAGACGCGAAGATAGTCCACCGCGGCCGCGCCCACCTCGTCGGCATTGCCGAAGGCCTTCATGCCGAGCTCGGTGGTCAGCTTGGTGACCTTGTCGCCGATGTCGGCCAGCGGGTTGATGAACTCCTGCATCGCCTCGTTGGTGCCCTCTTCCTCGATGAAATCGGTCACCAGCTTGCCGAACTTCTTCAGCTTCTTGCCGTTGTCGGCGAGCACCTTGCGCCCCAGCAGGTCGAGCGACTGGATGGTGTTGGTGCCTTCGTAGATCATGTTGATGCGCGCATCGCGCACGAACTGCTCCATGCCCCATTCGCGGACGTAGCCGTGGCCGCCGAACACCTGCATGCAGTGCGAAGTGGCGATCCAGGCGTTGTCGGTGAAGAAGGCCTTGACGATCGGCGTGATCAGCGCCACGAGGTCGGCGCAGTCGGCGCGCTCGTCCTCGTCGTCGCTGGACAGTTCCTTGTCGATCATCAGCGTGGTCCACATCGCCAGCGCGCGGCCGCCTTCGGCATAGGCACGCGCGGTGAGCAGCATCTTGCGCACGTCGGGGTGCACGATGATGGTGTCGGCCGGCTGGTCCGGGTTCTTCGGGCCGGACAGCGAACGCATCTGGATGCGCTCCTTCGCGTAGGCCACGGCGTTCTGGTAGGCCACCTCGGTCAGGCCGAGCGACTGCATGCCCACGCCCAGGCGGGCGGCGTTCATCATCACGAACATCGCCGCCAGGCCCTTGTTGGGCTGGCCGACCAGCGTGCCGACCGCGCCCTCGAGCACGATCTGCGCGGTCGCATTGGCGTGGATGCCCATCTTGTGTTCGAGGCCCGCGCAGTGGATCGCGTTGCGGCTGCCCAGCGTGCCATCGGCGTTGACATTGAACTTGGGCACGACGAACAGCGAAATGCCCTTGGAGCCGGCCGGTGCATCCGGCAGTCGCGCCAGCACCAGGTGGACGATGTTCTCGGCCATGTCGTGCTCGCCGGCCGAGATGAAGATCTTCGCGCCGGTGATCTTGTACGTGCCGTCGGCCTGCGGTTCGGCCTTGGTGCGCAGCAGGCCGAGATCGGTGCCGCAGTGCGGTTCGGTCAGGCACATCGTGCCCGTCCACTGGCCACTGGTCAGCTTGGGCAGGTACAGCGCCTTCTGCGCGTCGGAGCCGTGCGCATGCAGCGCCTCGTAGGCGCCGTGCGACAGGCCGGGGTACATGGTCCAGGCCTGGTTCGACGAGTTGAGCATCTCGTAGAAGCTCTGGTTGACGACGTGCGGCAGGCCCTGGCCGCCGTAGGCCGGATCGCACGACAACGACGGCCAGCCGCCTTCGACGTACTTGGCGTAGGCCGCCTTGAACCCGGCGGGCGTCTTCACCTCGTGGGTGGCCTTGTCGAGCACGCAGCCCTCGGCGTCGCCGGACTGGTTCAGCGGCGCGATCACCTGCGAGGCGAACTTGCCGCCTTCCTCGAGCACGGCGTTGATCGTGTCTGCATCGATGTCGGCGTGCGCCGGCAGCATCTTCAGTTCATCGACGACATGGAGCACCTCGTGCATGACGAACTGCATGTCGCGCAGGGGCGGGTTGTACTGAGGCATGACGGAAAACTCCAGGGACGGGATTCAGGAACGGGCCGCACGCGCGCTCGGGGCGCGTTTGCGAGCGACGGGCTTGGTTTCGGGGGCCGGTTGGGCCGCGTAGAGATCGAGCACACGCCGGAAGGCGACGCGGGCCCGGTCGACGGCACCCGGGTGACGCAGGAAACGCGCATCGTGGTGCAGCGCGAGGATGAGGCCGTGGACCTCGAACAGCATCTGCGCCGGGTCGGTGTCGGCCCTCAGGTGGCCCTCTTCGACGGCCATGCCGATGGCGCGCTCGAGCGCGTCCTGCCAGGTCTGCACCATGTCGACCAGTGCATCGCGCACCGGGCCGGGCCGGTCGTCGAACTCCACCGCACCGCTGATGTAGATGCAGCCGGAGTCGATCTCGACCGCGACGCGCTTGACCCACAGTTCGAACAATGCACGCAGGCGGGGCAGGCCGCGCGGCTCGCGCAGCGCCGGATAGAAGACCTCTTCCTCGAACTTGTTGTGGTACTCGCGCACCACGGCGATCTGCAGTTCGTCGCGCGAGCCGAAGTGCGCGAACACGCCGGATTTGCTCATGCCCGTGACCTCGGCGAGCGCGCCGATCGACAGCCCCTCCAGGCCCATGTGCGAAGCCAGCGTCAACGCGGCATCCAGGATGGTGGCGCGTGTCTGCTGGCCCTTGTGCATCGAGCGTGCGGGAGTCGAGGTGTCTGCCATCGGGTGCGGACCCAGAATCGAACGGTCGTTCTATTTTGCAGAAAAGCGCCGCGGCGCGCCGAACACCCCTGCTGTTTTTCTAGGCTTTCACACCTAGACCGCGCAGTCCTGCACACGAAGCACGTTGAGCACGGGCAATGCCCGCCCTTGAGCGAACCCGCGCGGATGCAGTACGCTCGAACAATCATGGAAGTGTTGCAACTCGACGTTTCCGGTCGTCCGCAGGCGTGGATCTCGGCCAAGGAGGCCGCCATCCTCTACGCCAGCGACGGCGTGGCCTGGACCCTGGGCGACGCGTTCTACGTGCTGCGCGGCGGCATGCAGCGCCGCACCGGGTTGCAAAGCCGCATCGAGGTGCACCCCATCATCGCCGTGCGCGGCGCCATCCCGAGCAAGGCCTGGCGGCAGACGCCGGCGCTGTCGAACCCCAAGCTCTTCGCGCGCGACCGCCAGGTCTGTGCCTACTGCGGGCATCACCTGCACGTGGACGAACTGACGCGCGAGCACATCGTGCCCACCTCGCGCGGCGGCATGGACAGCTGGATGAACTGCATCACCGCCTGCCGGCCCTGCAACGGCCGCAAGGGGAACCGCATGCCCGAAGAAGCCCGCATGAGCCTGCTCTACCTGCCCTACGTGCCCAGCCTGCACGAAGACATGATCCTGCGCGGCCGGCGCATCCTGGCCGACCAGATGGAGTTCCTGCTGGCCAGCGTGCCGCGCAGCAGCCGGCTTCACGCCTGATCCGCACGGCTGACAAGGTTCTTTACATCTGCGCCGGGAACTGCGGGCGTACAGTCACATCCACCGGTCAACGTCGGCGCTCGCAGGAGCGTTGGCTGAACAATCCACCCGGGAGTCCCCCATGAAGAAGATCCTCCTCGCCATCGCCGTGGCCTCGCTGGCCGCCTGTGCCACTTCGAGCCCCGACGTCATCCAGCGCGGCGACGCGCAGCGCATGTCGCAGGTGCAGGACGCCACCGTGCTGTCGGTGCGCCCGGTCACCGTGGACGGCAACCAGAGCGGCATCGGCGCGACCGCCGGTGCCGTGGCGGGCGGCGTGGCCGGATCCACCGTCGGCGGCCACCGCGAAGGCCTGGTGGTCGGCGTGCTCGGTGCCGTCGCCGGCGCCGTGGTCGGCAATGCGGTCGAGCGTGCCGGCACGCGAGAAGAAGCGGTCGAGATCCTGCTGCAGCTGCGCAACGGCGAACGCCGCGCGGTCGTGCAGGGCAAGGGCAACGAGACGCTGAACCCCGGCGACGCGGTGATCATCGTCACCACCGGCGGCAAGACGCGCGTGACACGCGCCCCGGGCGTGGCGCCGTCGAACACGCCGGTCGGCACGCCGGTGCCCGCCGTCAAGGGCTGAGTGCGAGGCCGGCGCCCAGGCCGGCCGGCAAGACCCGGTGGGACGGCGCGTCAGCGAGTCGCGCACATGATGCACACGCCGCCGCCCGCGCGAAGGCCATCCTTGCGCCGGGCGAAATAGCGTGCGTTGAGACTCTCCGGCGTGGCACTCTCCGCACTGCCGAAGCCCAGATCGAGCAGTTGCTTCTGCAACTGCGTGGGATCGAAGGTCGAAAGCCAGGGCTCGCCGAGCGCGGCGACCCGCTGTCCGATCACCTCGTTGATCACTCGCTCGACCGGGTTGAGCATCGTCACCGGCAGGCGGTAGTCGAAGCACAGGCGGCTGCCCGGAGCGAAGCCGGCCACCGTGCACAGTGTCGCCGCCACGGCATTGGCCGTCAGGTACATGGTCACGCCCATCCAGCTGACGCAGGCCGCCTGATCGGGATGGAAACCCGCCTGCCGCAGTGCGCTGCCCAGATCGTCGCGTTCGAAGTCCGCAGGCACGAACGTCAGCGACGCCGGCACGTCGATGCCGGACTCGGCCAGCAGTTGCTGCTTCCATTGCTGTGTGCCGGGGTGGTCCACCTCGAAGACCCGAAGCCCTTCATCGCGGTACGGATTGCGATACGCGAAGGTGTCGAGCCCGGCACCCACGACGAGGTACTGGCGCACACCCGCCGCCACGCAGCGCGACAGCTCGTCCTCGACGAAGCGGCTGCGCGCGACCAATGCGCCGCGCATGCCCCGCGACAGGGGATCATTCAGCGAGAAGGGGTCGTCGCGCAACGCCGCCTCGTTCGACGCGCCCAGCAAGGGCAGTGCGATCGGGTCCGGAAAGACCTGTGGCTCGTCGAGCAACTGGTGCACGGCGCGCAGCGAGGCGACGCTGAGCGCCGAGCGGCTCGGCTCGCCCCGGCGAACGATGTTGGTGGGCAGCGTGGGCATGGGATGAATCCTTTCAGTGCAGGAGACATCGCATCGTCAACCCTCACGCAGCGTGAGGGTCAAGCGCCGCCGGCCGCCTGCAGCACGTAGCGCCTGGCTTCCGGCGTGAAGGCCATGCCGGCTTGAACCAAGGGCTCGTTCTCGTAGGCCGATTCGAGCCTTTCGCGCAAGTCGGCATCGTGCCGCGCCATGCGGTCCAACAGGTCATGCCAGTCGCGGGCGAGCTGGCGGGCGCTCTCGCCATGCGATGGCGCGCCCTCGCCGATCAAGCGCTCGGCGCGTTCGCTCAGTGCGCGCCACTCCGGTTCCAGCGTCTTGTCCAGGCGCTGCAGTTCGTCGGCACTGACGTACTTGGCGAGCGCAGCCAGCCGCAGCTGAACCGCCTGGCTGATGTACGCCAGCAACGAGCGATCTATGCCATCGGGCAACGGCAGGCCCGGCTGCTCGCGCAGCATGCTGCCCCAGCGGTTCAGCAGCGCCAGGTCGCCATCCATCCATCGCGCCGAGACCTCCATCCACTGGCGAGCCAGCGGCTGCAGGTCGGGCGAATCGGTCGGCACGCCACGTTCCATGGCCTGCCGCACGGCTTGCAGCAGAGGCGGCCATTCGGAGGCACAGCGCTTCCACCGATCGAAGACGAGCCGGAGCTCCCCGGCACTGAAGTACTGCTCGAGCGTGTTCATCATCGAGAGGCTGGACAGCCAGTCGTCGATCTCCGGCTGACCGCCGCCCGCGAGGACGGACTGAATGACACCCAGCCGCTCTCGCAAAGCCTGGGCCTGGGTGATCTCCTGGTCCAGTGCCTCGATCTGTCGCGCCAGGATGGCGCGCAAACTGACGGTGCCTCCATCGAGCAACAGCGCCACGTCCGCCAACGACAGGCCCATGCGGCGCAAGGTCTGGATGCCGTGCAAGCGCGCGAAATCGTCGCGGCTGTACAGCCGATAGCCGCTGTCGGATCGCCCCGTCGGGCGCAACAGCCCGATTTCGTCGTAGTGGTGCAGCGCGCGAACCGTGAGACCGGTGCGCCTGGCCAGTTCGCCGACTTTGAGGAACATGCCGGAAGTATCCATGCAGTCCGCCGGCGGCGCGATCACCCGCGCATCGCACGCGCGCTCGACATCCGATCACTGGGCCCGGCATTCTTCGAGGCCAGGTTTTCAGGAGACGAGCATGTCGGAGCTTCTCGGCGGGTGCCGCTGTGGCGCGGTGCGCTACGCACTGGCGCTGGATGGCCTGCCACCGAGCTACGCCTGCCATTGCCGTGACTGCCAGACCTGGAGCGGCAGCGCGTTCAGTCAGCAGACCTACCTGCCGGAAGCCGCGCTGAGCGTCACCGGCCCGCTGGCGGTCTATGAACTCACCAGCCCGAGCGGAAGAATCTCCACGCAAGGCATGTGCGGCGTCTGCCACACGCGAATCTTCAACTCGAACAGCGCGCGGCCTGGCCTCGTGGTGGTACGCGCCAGGACACTGGATCGAAGCGATGAACTCGACATCGTCGCCCACACCTGGGTGAAGCAAACGCAGCCTTGGCTGGCACTGCAGGAGGGGGGCCGAACTGGCCCGAAGGCGCGCCTGTCACCGAGCTGATCGAGGCGCTGACTAGTGCATCGGGTTGAGGAGTCCGTCGGAATTCAGCCCCGAAGGACCGGGACTGCGGAAGGAGACAGGTTTGCCTGCAAACCCGCATGAAGACTTGGTAGGCCGTGTTGGACTTGAACCAACGACCAAAGGATTATGAGTCCTCTGCTCTGACCAGCTGAGCTAACGGCCCGGAGGCGGCCATTGTAGGCAGCCGCCTACTTCTGGCTCAGCGCGTTGCTCACCAGGCGCGACGTGATGTCGACGATCTGGATCATGCGGTCGTAGGCCATGCGCGTCGGGCCGATGACGCCCAGCGTGCCGACCACCTGGCCGTCGACCACGTACGGCGCCGAAACCACCGACAGTTCTTCGTAGGGCACGACCATGCTCTCGCCGCCGATGTAGATGCGCACGCCCTCGGCGCGGCTGCTCACTTCGAGCAGGCGCATCAGCTGCGTCTTCTGCTCGAACAGGTCGAAAAGCTTGCGCAGCGAGCCCATGTCGCTCGAAAAGTCTTGCACCGTCAGCAGGTTGCGCTCGCCGGAGATGACGAGCTGGTCCTGGCTATCGGCGATGGCCTCGCTGCCGGCCTGAACGGCGGCCTGCATCAGCGCCGCGATCTCGCCGCGCAGCGCATCGACCTCGGTCTTCAGCCGCTCGCGCACCTGCTCGATGGTCAGGCCGGCATAGGTCGCGGTCAGGTAGTTGCTCGCCTCGATCAGCTGCGCCTGGCTGTAGTCCTGCGCGGTGAAGATCACGCGGTTCTGCACGTCGCCGTCGGGCGCGACGATGATCACCAGCACGCGCTTCTCGGACAGGCGCATGAACTCGATGTGGTGGAACACGCTGGGCTTGCGCGGTGCCGTCACCACTCCGACAAAGCTCGACAGGCTGGACAGCAACTGCGCCGCGTTGGCGATCACGCGCTGCGGCTGGTCGGGCGGCAGCGTGGCCTCGTTGGTGGCGCTGTCCAGGCTCAGCGGCTGCGCGGTCAGCATGGTGTCGACGAACAGCCGGTAGCCGCGCGCCGTGGGCACGCGCCCGGCGCTGGTGTGCGGGCTGGCAATCAGGCCCAGTTCCTCGAGGTCGGCCATCACGTTGCGGATGGTCGCCGGCGACAGCTCCAGCCCGCTGGCGCGCGAGAGCGTGCGCGAACCCACCGGCTGGCCGTCCGCGATGTAGCGTTCCACCAGCGTCTTCAACAGGGTCTTGGCGCGTTCGTCCAGCATGGTTTTCATTGTAGGCGCGGCGCCTCGGCGGCCCTGCTGCGCACGAGGCCCTGTGGTGTAATTCCGCGCATATGGTCAGCCGCTTCCGACACGCCGCACTGGTGGGCAAATACCAGGCGCGCGGCATCCGCCCGGTGCTCGAGGAGATCGCGCATTTCCTGGTGCGCCAGGGCCTGGAGGTGTCGCTGGAGCAGCAGACCGCGCAGAACACCGGCATCACCGACTACGGCTCCTTCACGCCCGACGAACTCGGCCGCCATTGCGATGTCGCGGTGGTGGTCGGCGGCGACGGCACCATGCTCGGCATCGCGCGCGAGCTCGCCCGCCACGGCACGCCGCTGGTGGGCATCAACCAGGGCCGCCTGGGTTTCATCACCGATGTGTCGGTCGGCCAGTTCGCGCAGGCGCTGGCACCGATGATCGCCGGCGACTACGAGGAAGAGCGCCGCACCATGCTCACCGGCGGCGTGTGGCGCGACGGCGAGCGCATCTTCGAGGGCTTTGCCGTCAACGACGTGGTGATCAGCCGCGGCGCGGCCAGCAGCATGGTCGAGCTGAAGGTCGAGATCGGCAGCGAGTTCGTCGCCAACTTCCGCGCCGACGGCCTGATCGTCGCATCGCCCACCGGCTCGACGGCCTATGCGCTGTCGGCCGGCGGGCCGATCCTGCACCCGGGCATCGCCGGCTGGGTGCTGGTGCCGATCGCGCCGCACGACCTGTCCAACCGCCCTATCGTGCTGCCCGACACCGGCGAGATCGTGGTCGAGATCGTCGCCGGCCGCGACACCAGCGTGTCCTTCGACATGCATGCGCTGGCCAGCCTGCTGCATGGCGACCGCATCGCAGTGCGCCGCTCGCGCGACCAGGTGCGCTTCCTGCACCCCCGCGGCTGGAGCTACTACGCGACGCTGCGCCGCAAGCTGCACTGGAACGCCGGAGTCGCGTGATGTTGAGGCGCCTGTCCCTGCGCGATTTCGTCATCGTCACCGAACTCGAGGTTGAGTTCGACGGCGGCTTCAGCGTGCTCACTGGCGAGACCGGCGCGGGCAAGTCCATCCTGATCGACGCCCTGCAGCTCGCGCTGGGCAGCCGTGGCGATGTCGGCGTGCTTCGCGAAGGCTCGGCGCGCGCCGAGATCGGCGCCGAGTTCGACACGCCGCCCAGCCTTGCCGGCTGGCTCGACGAAGCCGGCTTCGATGCCGCCGACAGCCTGCTGCTGCGCCGCACGATCGATGCGCAGGGCAAGAGCCGCGCCTGGATCAACGGCAGCGCCGCGACGCTGGCACAACTGCGCGAGGTGGCCGATCACCTCGTCGACATCCACGGCCAGCACGCCTGGCAGAGCCTGACGCGAACGGCCTCGGTGCGCGGCCTGCTCGATGCCTACAGTGGCATCGACGCGGCGCCTTTGGCAGTGAGCTGGCAGCAATGGCGCGCGGCGCAGGAAGCCCTGGCGCATGCACGCGGCGCGCAGGCCGATCTGGAGCGCGAACGTGAACGGCTGGCCTGGCAGATCGGCGAGCTCGACAAGCTCGCGCCGGGCGATGGCGAATGGGACGAGCTCGACGCCGAGCACCGCCGTTTGTCGAACGCACAGGCCCTGATGGAGGGTGCACGCGCCGCGCTCGACGCCGTCTCCGAAGCCGACGAGAACGCCGAGCACCTGGCGGGCATCGCCATCGACCGGCTGCAGCACGTGGCGGAGTTCGACAGCGCGCTCGCCGGCGTGGTCGAGGCACTGCAAGGTGCGCAGGCCCAGCTGCAGGACGCGGCGCACACGCTGTCGAGCTACCTGAACCGCGAGGATCTCGATCCGCAGCATCTGCAATCGCTCGACGAGCGCCTGTCGGCCTGGATGAGCCTGGCGCGCCGCTACCGCCGCCCGCCGGCGGAGCTGCCGGCCCTGCTGGCGCAGTGGCGCGGCGAACTGGCGGCCCTCGACGCCGCCACCGACCTCGAAGGCCTGCAGCGTGCTGCCGACACCGCACAGGCAGCCTTCGACACGCAGGCCGCGAAGGTGTCGAAGCAGCGCCGTACCGCGGCGCCGAAGCTCGCCGCCGCGGTGACGCAGGCGATGCAGCAGCTCGGCATGGCCGGCGGCCTTTTCGAGGTGGCACTGGTGGCGCAGGACGCCCCGCAGTCCTTCGGGCTCGAATCGGCCGAATTTCTGGTCGCCGGCCACGCCGGCAGCACGCCGCGGCCGATGGCCAAGGTGGCCTCGGGCGGCGAGCTCTCTCGCATTGCGCTGGCCATCGCCGTGACCACCAGCCAGCTCGGCGAGGCCGGCACGCTGATCTTCGACGAAGTGGACGCCGGCGTCGGCGGCGCCGTCGCCGAGACGGTGGGCCGGCTGATGAAGCAGCTCGGGCGCGACCGCCAGGTGCTCGCCGTCACCCACCTGCCTCAGGTGGCGGCCTGCGCCGACCACCACTTCGTGGTCGCCAAGCAGATGCAGGGCGGCCGCGTGCGCAGCGATGTGGGCGTGGTCACCGGAGAGTCCCGCGTCGGCGAGGTCGCACGCATGCTCGGCGGCGAGCGCCTGTCGAGCACCAGCCTCGCGCACGCGCAGGAGATGCTGTCTGTGGGTGCATCGGCCGCGCCGGTGAAGAAGGGCCGCAAGTCATGAACGTGCCGCGCAACGACAACCTGCAGGAGGTGCTCGCCAACCTGCAGGACTTCACCACCGCCGGCGGCGAAGCGGCCGGGCCGGCCAGCGCGCCGCCCGAGGTGGTGCTGGTCACCGGCATCTCGGGCTCGGGCAAGTCGGTGGCGCTGCACGCGCTGGAGGACGCCGGCTTCTTCTGTGTCGACAACCTGCCGCCCGAGCTGCTGCGCGAGTTCCTGCGGCTGGAACACGAGCGATCGGACCGCCGCGTCGCCATCGCCGTCGACGTGCGCAGCGCCGGCTCGCTGCCGCACCTGCTGCCGCTGCTCGAGCAGCTGCGCACCGAAGGCGTGGCGATCACCTCGGTGTTCCTCGACGCCACCACCGACGCACTGGTGCGCCGCTTCTCCGAGACGCGCCGCCCCCACCCGCTGTCCGACGCCGACCCGAGCCCCGCCCCGGCGCGGCGCCGCGAAGACAGCACGGTCGACGGCCGCCGCGCCCTGGTCGACGCCATCGAGCTCGAGCGCGAACTGCTCGGCGCGCTGCGCGAAGTGTCCACCGTCATCGACACCAGCCAGCTGCGCCCGGCGCAGCTGCGCGCCTGGATGCGCGGTCTCGTGCGTGCCGAAGGGCACCGGCTCACGCTGGTGTTCGAAAGCTTTGCCTTCAAGCACGGCGTGCCGCTGGATGCCGACTACGTGTTCGACGTGCGCGTGCTGCCCAACCCGTACTACATCCGCGAGCTGCGGCCGCAGAACGGGCGCGACGCGCCGGTGGCCGAGTACCTGCAGGCTCAGCCCGAGGTCACCGAGATGCTGACGCAGATCGAATCCTTCCTGTCACGCTGGCTGCCGGCATTCGAGGCCGACCAGCGCAGCTACCTCACCGTCGCGATCGGCTGCACCGGCGGGCAGCACCGCTCGGTGTACTTTGCCGAGACGCTCGCGCGGCGTTTCGGCGCCCGTTCCGGCACGCTGGTGCGCCACCGCGAGCTCGACGCGCGTGACTGATCTGCCGCTGTTTCCGCTGCAGACCGTGCTGTTCCCGGGCGGGCTGTTGAGCCTCAAGGTGTTCGAGGCGCGCTATCTCGACCTGGTGTCGACCTGCCTGCGCGAGCGGCGGCCGTTCGGCGTGGTGGCGCTGCACAAGGGCAACGAGGTGCGGCGCGGCGAAGAATCGATCGTATTCGAGGACATTGGCGTGACAGCCGAGTTGCTCGAGGTCGACAGCGCGCAGCCCGGCATCCTGCATCTGCGTTGCCGCGGCACGCAGCGTTTTCGCATCGGTGCCACGCGCCAGCAGCCCGATGGCCTGTGGATCGCCAGCGCGCAGATGCTTCCCGACGACACGACCGCCGCGCCCGGCGAGGCCTTGCACGAGACCGTTCGCGGCCTGGCCAATGCGATCGCCTCGCTCAAGGGCAAGGGTGTCGAGCCTTTCGAGCAGCCGTATCAGTTCGACAGTGCCGGCTGGGTGGCCAACCGCTGGTGCGAGATCCTGCCGATCTCGCTGGCTGCCAAGCAGAAGCTGATGGAATTGCCCGACCCGCGCGTTCGCCTCGAACTCGTCGACGAGTTCCTGCGCGGCCAGGGCGTGGTGAAGTAGGCCTCGCTCAGCGCGGCTGCAGCAGCAGCTTGCGCAAGGGCGCCGGCAGCCCGGCATTCAGCGCTTCATCCAGCGTGAACCAGCGGCCGCTCGGCCAGGGCACGACGATCTGCGCGGCGCGGAATTCGGTGGTGTGCGCCGGCAGCGTCCAGCGCCGCGGATGCAGCGTCCAGTCCAGGTGCGTGAGCACATGGGTGAAGCTCGGCAGCGCCTCGCCTTCGCCGGGCCAGCCGGCCGAGGCTTCGCCCAGCGCATCTGCCGTGTCGAACTCGGGCAGGCTCCACAGCCCGGCCCAGACGCCGCTGCCTGGCCGCTGCACGAGCCAGATCCGCTCGCCCCAGCGCAGCCACAGCCACAGGTGCTCGCGCGTGCCGCGCTTGAGCTTGCGTGTCTTCACCGGGTAGCGTTCGGGCCGGCCCTCGCGCGCAGCCACGCAGGCGCTGTTCACGGGGCAGAGCAGGCATTGCGGCGAGCGCGCCAGGCACAGCGTCGCGCCGAGATCCATCAGCCCTTGCGTGTAGGCTTCGATGCCCGAATCGGGCAGCAGCGCCGTGGCGCGCTCCCACAACGCGCGCTCCTGTGTGGCCATGGCGAGATCGCCCTCGAAGCCCAGCACGCGCGTCAGCACGCGCTTCACGTTGCCATCGAGGATGGCCACGCGTTCCCCGAAGCAGAAGGCGGCGATCGCGGCGGCAGTCGATCGGCCGATGCCGGGCAGCGTGGCGAGGGTGTCGCTGCGAGCCGGGAAGTGCCCGCCGTGCTCGGCCACCACCGCCTGCGCGCAGCGGTGCAGGTTGCGTGCGCGGCTGTAGTAGCCCAGGCCGCTCCACATCGCGAGCACGTCGTCCTGCGCGGCTGCGGCCAGCGACTGCACGTCGGGAAAACGCTGCAGGAAACGTTCGTAGTAGCCCAGCACCGTGGCCACCTGAGTCTGCTGCAGCATGATCTCGGAGAGCCAGACGCGATACGGGTCTCGCGTGCCTTGCCAGGGCAGCGCATGCCGGCCATGACTGCGCTGCCAGGCGATCACCTGCCGCGCGAACGCGCCGGGCACCTCGGGCACCGGCGGCGCTCAGCGGACGCCGGGCCGCCCCAAGGCGGCTGAGCCCCCCGCGGGGGGGCCGGAGCGAAGCGACGTGGGGGCCGGCACTCAGGCCTTGACCAGGCGCAGTTGCGGAGGCGCGGGCTCGTCGTCCAGCGGCAGGTCGATGGTGATCATCGTCGCCATCTCGCCGCGCGTGCCGGTGCGGGCCTGCTGGCGCAGCGCGTCCAGCAGTTCGCCGCAGCGGCCCTCGAAACCCTGCAGGCGCTGGTCTTGCGAGTCGAGTTCGCCCAGCCGCGTCTCGAGCTCGCTCGCGGCGGCCTGGATGCGCTCGAGCGACTCGCGCCGCCGCCGGAAGCCGCGGCGACGCTCGCGCAACTGGGCATCCACCTGCGCGGAGGCCGACTTGTTCCACATCTCCATCTCGGCACTGGCGTTCTCGAAGACCACGCGCAGCTTGGACATCAGCATGCGCCGGAACTGCTCCATGAACTTCGGCTGCGACAGGCGCAGCGCCTGCGTCAGGCCGAGGTACTGGACGTAGCTCTTCTCGATGAGGTCGAGCTCGCCGGCAAAGCGGTCGAGGTCGGGGCCGGGGTTCAGCACCAGGCCGAAGCCGAACTCGGCGTTCAGCTTGGCAAACGAGGCCTCGAGCATCTGCCGGATCTCGATCGAATTCTTCTGTGCCGCGCTCAGCAGGCCGCGCAGGCGCTGGCACAGCGCGACAAAGGCCTTCTTGGCGCCGAGGTTCAGCAGCGAGGCGTTCATCGTCTCCTGCATCTGCGCGACCTCTTCGCGCAGCCGGTCGGACGACAGGCCGACCATCGCGTCCTTCATCATGCGGCTGTGCACGGCGCGCATGGCCTGCAGCTTGGTCGTGCAGGATTCGAATTCGCTCGTCTCGGCGTCGACGCGCTGCAGCATCAGCTTGAGCTTGGAGCCGCTCTTGCCGCGCAGACCACGCAGTTCGAGCGTCTGCTCGGCGAGCTGGCGGCGGCTGTCGTTCAGGCGGCGGGCCACATGCGCCTCGATCTGCTGGGCCGACTCGAGCACCACGCGCTCGAGCAGCGCGCGGCGCTGCGGCATCAGCTGTTCGCCCAGCGCGGCTTCCAGCGCCGGCAGGCGGCTTTGCGCCAGCGCGGCGGTGTCGCCTTCGACGCGGGCTGCCAGCGCCTGGCGCGCCGACAGCGGATACACACGCTCGGGCGGCACGGCCAGCGTGCGCGCCGTCTCGCTGCGCTGGCGCTCGATCAGTTCACGCACCTGCTCGGCCGTGGCCAGCGGGTCGACCATCGCGTCGATCTTGTTGAGCACGACGAAGCGCGACTGCGAGTCGCCGCTGAGGTGATCGCGCCAGATCGCCAGGTCGGACTTCGACACGCCGATGTCGGCACCGAGGATGAACACGGTGGCGTGCGCGCTGGGCAGCAGGCTCAGCGTCAGCTCGGGCTCGGCGCCGATGGCATTCAGGCCCGGCGTGTCGAGCACCACCAGGCCCTGCTTGAGCAGAGGGTGCGGGTAGTTGATCAGCGCGTGGCGCCAGGCCGGCACCTCGACGCGGCCCATGTCGTCCAGCGGCGGGTTGTCGTCGAGCTCTTCGTCGCTCCAGAAGCCGAGTGCACGGGCATCGTCCTTCGACACGAAGGAGGTGCGCATCACCTCGCGCAGCGATTCGGCCAGCCGCTCCGGGTTACCGACGTCGAGCTTGACCACGTTCCAGGCGCGCGGCTGGGTGCGCAATTCGGCCAGCGACTGCCCGTTCAGGCGCGTCTCGATGGGCAGCAGCGACAGCGCCGGCACCTCTTCGGCATCCCAGGCCAGTTCGACCGGGCACATGGTGGTGCGCCCCGGCGTGGCCGGCAGCACGCGGCGGCCGGCGTCGGCAAAGAAGATCGCGTTGATCAGCTCGGACTTGCCGCGCGAGAACTCGGCGACGAAGGCCACCACCAGCTTCTCCTGGCCGAGCCGCTCGCGCAGCCCCGTGAGCTGCGACTGCAGGGAGGGATCGGAGAGTTCGTGGTCGGAGAGAAAGCGCGACACCTCGTCCAGCCGCGTGACGAGCGAACGCCTCCAGCCACTGAGTGCGTCTAGGCTGCTGGCGAACGAGTGCGACATGGGTCGGTGTGCGCTGGATGAATCCTTGATCCGAGGCATGGTAGCCCAAGCACCGCCGGATCACCCGGCCGCGCGCCCGCCTCGAAACAACTGCTCACCAGCCGGCACCCCGCGTTGCCGGATTGGTCACGCCACGGCGGCTGCAGCCGCTCAGCGCGGCAGTTCGCTGGAGCCGGTCAGGAAGATGTCGACCGCGCGTGCGGCCTGCCGGCCCTCGCGGATCGCCCACACCACCAGGCTCTGGCCGCGGCGCATGTCGCCAGCGGCGAAGACCTTGTCGACGTTGGTCTTGTAGCCGCCGCTCACTTCGGTGCCGGCCTTCGCGTTGCCGCGGGCATCCTTCTCAACGCCGAACGCCTCCAGCACGCTGGCCACCGGACTGACGAAGCCCATCGCCAGCAGCACCAGGTCGGCCGGGATGACCTTCTCGCTGCCCGGCACCTCGCTCATCTTTCCGTTGGCCCATTCGACGTGCACCGACTTCAGCGCGGTGACCTTGCCGCTCTTTCCGTCGTTCTTGTCGCCGATGAACTCCTTCGTGGCGATGGCAAACGCGCGCTCGCAGCCTTCCTCGTGGCTCGACGAGGTGCGCAGCTTGATCGGCCAGTAGGGCCACACCAGCGGCTTGTTCTCCTGCTCCGGCGGCATGGGCAGCAGCTCGAACTGCGTCACGCTCTTGGCGCCGTGGCGGTTGCTCGTGCCCACGCAGTCGGAGCCGGTGTCGCCACCGCCGATGACGACGACATGCTTGCCCGTGGCCATGATCTGGCCCTTGAGCTTGCCGCCGGCATTCACCTTGTTCTGCTGCGGCAGGAACTCCATCGCGAAGTGCACGCCGTCGAGCTCGCGGCCGGGCACCGGCAGGTCACGCGACTGCTCGGCACCGCCGGTCAGCAGCACGGCGTCGAACTCGGCCTTGAGCTGCTCGGGCGAGACGATCTCCTTGGCCCAGTTGGTGACCTTGCTGCCTTCGGGCAGGTGGCCGACCATCACGCCGGTGCGGAACACGACCCCCTCGGCCTTCATCTGCTCGACGCGGCGATCGATGTGCGACTTCTCCATCTTGAAGTCGGGGATGCCGTAGCGCAGCAGGCCGCCCACGGCATCGTTCTTCTCGAACAGCGTGACGTCGTGGCCGGCGCGCGCGAGCTGCTGCGCCGCCGCCATGCCCGCCGGGCCGGAGCCAACCACGGCAACCTTCCTGCCGGTCTTGCGCTTGGCCACGCGCGGCACGACCCAGCCCTCGGCCCAGGCGCGGTCGATGATGGCGTGCTCGATGCTCTTGATGCCCACCGCATCGTCGTTGACGTTGAGCGTGCAGGCGGCCTCGCAGGGCGCCGGGCAGATGCGGCCGGTGAACTCGGGGAAGTTGTTGGTCGAGTCGAGCACCGCGAAGGCGTTCTTCCAGTCGCCGCGGTACACCAGGTCGTTGAAGTCCGGGATGATGTTGTTGACCGGGCAGCCGTTGTTGCAGAACGGCGTGCCGCAGTCCATGCAGCGCGCGCTCTGCACCTTCGCCTCGTCGGCCTTCAGGCCGATGACGAATTCCTTGTAGTTCTTCAGGCGCTCGGGGACTGGGGCGTAGCCCTCCTCGAGGCGCTCGTATTCCATGAAGCCGGTGACTTTTCCCATGATCTTCTGTGCTCTCGGTGTGCGTGCGGGCTGGGCTTACTTGGCGGGTACCGCCTTGGTGCCCTTCTTGTCCGGCGACTTCGCTTTCGCGATGGTGTCGCCGGCCTCCCGAGCTGCGTTGATCTCGCCCAGCGCGCGCTTGTATTCGTTGGGGAAGACCTTCACGAACTTCGCGCGCGACTCGGCCCAGTGGTCGAGGATGTGGCGGGCACGCAGGCTGCCCGTCCACTTGTGGTGGTCCTCGATCAGGCGCTTGAGCTGCACTTCGTCGGCCTCGCCCTTGTGCCAGATGGAGCGGTCAGTTCCGGCTTCCTGCTCGGCCTTGGGCAGCACCTTGTCGAGTGCGACCATCGAGGTGTTGCAGCGCTTCGCGAACGTGCCGTCCTCGTCGTAGACGTAGGCGATGCCGCCGCTCATGCCGGCGGCGAAGTTGCGCCCGGTCTTGCCGAGCACGACCACGGTGCCGCCGGTCATGTACTCGCAGCCGTGGTCGCCGGTGCCTTCGACCACCGCGGTGGCGCCCGACAGACGCACCGCGAAACGCTCGCCGGCCACGCCACGGAAGAACGCCTCGCCGCTGGTCGCACCGTAGAGCACCGTGTTGCCGACGATGATGTTGTTCGTCGAGTCGCCGCGGAACTCGATGCTCGGGCGGATCGCGATGCGCCCGCCGGACATGCCCTTGCCGGTGTAGTCGTTGGCGTCTCCGATCAGGTAGATGGTGATGCCCTTGGCAAGGAAGGCGCCGAAGCTCTGGCCGCCCGTGCCTTCCATCTGGATGAAGATGGTCTGGTCGGGCAGGCCTTCTGGGTGGCGGCGGATCAACTCGCCCGACAGCATGGCGCCGACGGTGCGGTTGACGTTGCGCGCATCCTCGAGGAACTGCACCTTCTCGCCACGCTCGAGCGCCGCCTTGGCCTTCTCGATCAGCTTGACGTCGAGTGCGCGCGCGAGGCCGTGGTCCTGCTCCTCGACCTGGCGGCGCGGCACGTCGGCCGGCGCCGCGGGCAGGTGGAAGACGCGGCTGAAGTCCAGGCCGCGCGCCTTCCAGTGGGCGATGCCCTTCTTGGTGTCGAGCAGGTCGGCACGGCCGATCAGGTCGTCGAACTTGCGCACGCCCAGCTGCGCCATGATCTGGCGCGCTTCTTCGGCGATGAAGAAGAAGAAGTTGACGACATGCTCGGGCTTGCCGGCGAACTTGGCGCGCAGCACCGGGTCCTGCGTGGCCACACCCACCGGGCAGGTGTTCAGGTGGCACTTGCGCATCATGATGCAGCCCTCGGCCACCAGCGGCGCGGTGGCGAAGCCGAACTCGTCGGCGCCGAGCAGCGCACCGATCACCACATCGCGGCCGGTCTTCATCTGGCCGTCGGCCTGCACCCGGATGCGGCTGCGCAGGCGGTTGAGCACCAGCGTCTGCTGCGTCTCGGCCAAGCCCAGCTCCCAGGGCGTGCCTGCGTGCTTGATCGAGCTCCACGGCGAGGCACCCGTGCCGCCATCGTGGCCGGCAATCACCACGTGGTCGGCCTTGGCCTTGGCCACGCCGGCGGCGATGGTGCCCACGCCGACTTCCGACACCAGCTTGACGCTGATGCTGGCGCGCGAATTGGCGTTCTTCAGGTCGTGGATCAGCTGCGCCAGATCCTCGATCGAGTAGATGTCGTGGTGCGGCGGCGGCGAGATCAGGCCGACGCCCGGCACGCTGTAGCGCAGGAAGCCGATGTACTCGCTGACCTTGCCGCCGGGCAGCTGGCCGCCCTCGCCCGGCTTGGCGCCCTGGGCCATCTTGATCTGGATCTGATCGGCCGAGACCAGGTATTCGGTCGTCACGCCGAACCGGCCGGAGGCGACCTGCTTGATCTTAGAGCGCAGGCTGTCGCCAGCCTTCATCACGTAGTCGGCCGCGATCACCTTGGCGCCGATCACCTCGCTGACCTTGGTGCCGTCGGCAATCGGGATGCCCTTCATCTCGTTGCGGTAGCGCGCCGGGTCCTCGCCGCCCTCGCCCGTGTTGCTCTTGCCGCCGATGCGGTTCATCGCGATCGCCAGGGTCGAGTGCGCCTCGGTGGAGATCGAGCCCAGCGACATCGCGCCGGTGGCGAAGCGCTTCACGATCTCCGTCGCCGGCTCGACCTCGTCCAGCGGGATCGCCTTGCTCGGATCGACCTTGAACTCGAACAGGCCGCGCAGCGTCATGTGGCGCTGCGACTGGTCGTTGATGATCTGCGCGTATTCCTTGTAGGTCTCGAACTTGTTGCCGCGCACGCTGTGCTGCAGCTTGGCGATGGCGTCCGGCGTCCACATGTGCTCCTCGCCGCGCACGCGCCAGGCGTACTCGCCACCGGCGTCGAGCATGCCGGCGAGCACCGGGTCGTCGCCGAAGGCCAGCTTGTGCATGCGGATCGCCTCTTCGGCAACCTGGAACACGCCGATGCCGCCCACCTGGCTGGCGGTGCCGCGGAAGTACTTGTCGACCAGCGGCTTGTCCAGCCCGATCGCCTCGAACAGCTGCGCGCCGCAGTAGCTCATGTACGTCGACACGCCCATCTTCGACATGATCTTCGACAGACCCTTGCCGATCGCCTTGACGTAGTTGTAGATCGCCTTCTCGGCCGACAGGTCGCCCGGCAGTTCCTTGTGCAGCGAGGCCAGCGTCTCCATGGCGAGGTAGGGGTGCACGGCCTCGGCGCCGTAACCGGCGAGCACGGCGAAGTGGTGCACCTCGCGTGCCGAACCCGTTTCGACGACCAGGCCGGCGGTGGTGCGCAGGCCCTCGCGCACCAGGTGCTGGTGGATCGCCGACAGCGCCAGCAGCGCGGGGATCGCCACCTGCTCGCGGCTCATCGCACGGTCGCTGATGATGAGGATGTTGTGGCCGCTCTTGATCGCGTCCACCGTCTCGGCGCACAGCGAGGCGAGCTTGGCCTCCACGCCTTCATAGCCCCAGGTCGCCGGGTAGGTGATGTCGAGCACGTGGCTCTTGAACTTGGCACCGGTGTGCTTCTCGATCTGGCGCAGCCGCGCCATGTCGTCGAAGTCGAGGATGGGCTGCGGCACCTCCAGGCGCATCGGCGGGTTCACCGCGTTGATGTCCAGCAGGTTGGGCTTCGGGCCGATGAAGGACACCAGCGACATCACGATCGCCTCGCGGATCGGGTCGATCGGCGGGTTGGTGACCTGTGCGAACAGCTGCTTGAAGTAGTTGAACAGCGGCTTGTTCTTGTCCGACAGCACGGCCAGCGGCGAGTCGTTGCCCATCGAGCCGATGCCTTCTTCGCCGGCCACCGCCATCGGGCTGAGCAGGAACTTGATGTCCTCCTGCGTGTAGCCGAAGGCCTGCTGGCGGTCGAGCAGCGACTCCTTGAACGGCAGCGCTTCGGGCTCCAGCGGCGTCTCTTCGAGCTTGACGCGCACGCTCTCGATCCACTGCCGATAGGGCTTGGCCGAGGCGAACTGGTTCTTCAGTTCCTCGTCGTCGACGATGCGACCCTGCTCGAAATCGATCAGGAACATCTTGCCCGGCTGCAGGCGCCACTTGCGCACGATGCGGTTCTCGGGGATGGGCAGCACGCCAGACTCGGAGGCCATCACCACCAGGTCGTCGTCGGTGACGATGTAGCGCGCCGGGCGCAGGCCGTTGCGGTCCAGCGTGGCGCCGATCTGGCGGCCGTCGGTGAACACCATCGCGGCCGGGCCGTCCCAGGGCTCGAGCATGGCGGCATGGTACTCGTAGAACGCGCGGCGGCGCTCGTCCATGCCCTCGTGCTGCTCCCAGGCCTCCGGGATCATCATCATCGCGGCATGCGCCAGCGAGTAGCCGCTCATGGTGAGCAGTTCCAGCGCGTTGTCGAAGGTCGCGGTGTCGCTCTGCCCTTCGAAGCTGATCGGGTAGAGCTTCTTCAGGTCGTCACCGAGCACCGGCGACTTCATCACGCCCTCGCGGGCGCGCATCCAGTTGAAGTTGCCCTTGACGGTGTTGATCTCGCCGTTGTGCGCGACCATGCGGTACGGGTGCGCGAGCGGCCACTCGGGGAAGGTGTTGGTCGAGAAACGCTGGTGCACCAGCGAGAGCGCCGAGGTCACGCGCGGATCCTGCAGGTCCTTGTAGTACTTGCCGACCTGGTCGGCCAGCAGCAGGCCCTTGTAGATGATGGTGCGGCAGCTCATGCTGGGCACGTAGTACTCGCGGCTGTGCGTGAGCTTGAGCGCCTGGATGGCACTCGATGCCGTCTTGCGGATCACGTACAGCTTGCGCTCCAGCGCGTCGGGCACGATGACGTCGGGGCCGCGGCCGATAAATATCTGCCTGAGCACCGGCTCCTTGGCACGCACGGTCGGCGACATCGGCATTTCGGTGTCCACCGGCACGTCGCGCCAGCCCAGCAGCACCTGGCCCTCGGCCTTCACCGCGCGCTCGAGCTCCTGCACGCAGGCCAGCCGCGACGCGTGTTCCTTGGGCAGGAAGATCATGCCCACGCCGTACTCGCCGGGCGGCGGCAGTTCGACACCCTTGGCGGCCATCTCGGCGCGGTAGAACTCGTCGGGGATCTGGATCAGGATGCCGGCGCCATCGCCCATCAGTTTGTCGGCACCGACCGCGCCACGGTGGTCGAGGTTCTCCAGGATCTTCAGACCCTGCTCGACGATGGCATGCGCCTTCTGCCCCTTGATGTGGGCCACGAAGCCGACGCCGCAGGCATCGTGTTCGTTCGCCGGGTTGTACAGGCCATTTTCGGCAGCAGCTGCCAGTTCTTGCGGGAAGGTGGAATCCGGTTGGGCCTGCGACATGGCGCTCTCCGTGCGTGACTGAATCGGCGAGCAGGATACTGCAGCGCAGCATGAGATTCAATCAAAACAAAAAGAGTCTGACCCCAATTAATTGGTGGTCAATGTCGAGGCCATAAATAATCGGGGACACAATGATGCCCACCCGCTCACGTGGGTTTGCGGGGGCGTCCTGCAGTCAATGGGCGAACGCGCCGCGAGCTGGCCTCGGCGATCTCGGCGAGAAATGCCTCCGTCCCGAGAGCCCAGCCCTTTCGAACCGCATCGTCGAAGCGGCGGCGCTCTTCGGGCGAGATGGGCTGCATTGCAAGCAAGCCATATGCCGCGTGTCGCTCAAAGGGCGTGTTCCCCAGCGCCCAGAACAGAGCGTGATCGGACACCAGTGGGTCCACAACCAGACCGAGATGATGGGCGACACTGGAAATGCGCTGCCCGTCGGCAGCACTTCCGTCCCCAGCCAGGGCTGCATCGGACTCGACGTGGCACATCGCCGCGATGAAGCACGTGCCCGGTTGCAGCAAGGTGGATCTGAATCGACCGGACCAGATCGTGCCGCTGCGTTCGTGGCGGCGGTTGAACTCCACGGTGTAGCGCCGAGCGACGCGCTGAATCATCCGACTCAGGACTTTTGAATCTCGCGGTGTGGCAAGCAGAAGCACTCGTGCCGTGTCCAGCAGATAGGCGTGCAGGGCCACGCCGCTGGCACTCGTGGCCTCCAGCAGGATCTCGCGGTAGACCCTAAGGTCCGCCGAATCCAGAAAGAGGGCCTGCCCGTTGTGGCCACATTGTTCGACCAGGTGCGGTACACCGGCGACACTGAGCCGTGGCAGCCGCGCCATCAGAATCCTGCTTGGTCGTCGGGCTCCATCCGGGCTCCGTCAGCAAACGCTGACGAAGCCCGATCAGGAAGACTCAGTTGCCGATCCCGAGTTCGCGCCAGTTGAGCCGGCGAAGACCCAGCGCAGAGCCGAACTCGCCCCGGACCTGGCGCACAGAACCCGTGTCCGTGCCGGCGATGAGGCGGACCTTGCCGTTGACGCTGAGGAAGCGCAGATCGGTCACGACACCAGAGCCCGGCGTGGTGTAGGGGAGCACGGCACCGCTGACATCACTCAGACGCGAGACCCCGCTTGCGAAATCAGCCGCGTAAGTCCGACTTTCTCCGGAAGGCGTACACGGATCGTCCACGGAAGGGAGCGTCGGCGCGAATGCCACCGTCGAGCCGAACGGGGCAGGATCGTTCACCAGACGCCATGCAACGTTGTTCGGACCGATGCCCAGATCCTTGAACCAGCCCATCGGCGCCGTGGCAGTCGGATTGATGGTGGCGAGCATGGTGTCGTTGCGCACAAGTTGCGAGCGCAGGATCGGGAATGTGATGCCGGTCGGCAGATCCGTCAGCCGGTTGAAGCGCCCCCCGTCACCATCCTTGATCGCGTAGAAGCTCTGTTCAAGGGATGAGCTACGGTCGCTAGCGTCCAGCAGCCGGCCAGTGCCGACCATGACATAGCGTCCCTTCGTCTTGGGGTGCCATTCGATGACCGGGCGAGAAGTGACCGGCTGGGCGTTTCCGAGGCTGTCGGTCAGTTGCGCCAGCTTGACCGGGGCCGGGTAGGTACCCGAAGTCGTGGTGATGTCGAATCGCCACAGGTTGCCATCAAGATCTCCGCCATAAACGGCATCAGCGTAACCGTCCTTGTAGTTCAGCACATAGGCATTGATGTGTGCCAGCCCTGGAGCTGTCGGCGTCGCCCCGGTGCCCGTTGCAACAGGCGGCTCCAGCAGTGCGCCGGTGCGGGGATTCACGAAGAACAGGTAGCCGTGTCCATCTGCATTGTTGTAGCCGGACGGAAAGATCACCGTCCAGCCGTACTTCCGGGTCTTGACGACGACAGGCTCGCCGAAAGTGAATCCCATTTCCGGAGCAGTGAACTCCCACAGCACTTTCGACGCGACAGCCGCTTCGCTCGTCATCGCCGCCGGATCCGTGACATCGAGCGCATAGTACGAGCGCCCGCCCTTGCCCAACCCACCGACCAGGAGTGAACGCCAGTTCGGCGCACCTGTGCCGATGGCCGAGCCGTTCCAGGTCCGGGTGAAGTCGACGTCGTGATTGGTCGGCGTACCGTTCACCAGGTAGTGGTGTTCGTACTCCGGGTTGCCGAGCGCAGCCAGGCCGTTGACTTCAGGCGTGGACGGGATGCTCGGGCCAGCGAAGGTGGGACTCGGTACATAGGCAAACAACTCCTGCCCCGCCGTGGCCCCAGTCAAGGCGCCATTGAAGGCATGCACCATGCCGTCGTTCGCGCCCACGTAGACCACGGTAGGCCGAGTCTTGTATGTATCCTTGAACGTGGAATAGCCAGTGTTGTCGAGATCGTCGACGAGCGGAAGTGAAGGCGGGCCCACGGGACGTGCGGCCGAACCGACGATGTCGCCGAGCAGACGCTCGCGGGCACGGTAGGCACGCGAACTACCCGTCACCGTCGAGTCGGTTTCGTGGGTGCGTTCGCCGCGCAGATAGTTCAGGAAGTCGGCGCCGTCGTCGACGAGGGGTCGATAGCTCGTGTTCAGCGAGGCTTGTTGCGCGGCCGTCAGGCTGGCATGACGGAACGGAATGCCGTTCGCGCCGTTCCAGGTCGCCACCCGGCGTGCCGTGTTCCAGCCTGTCCCTGACAGTTGCGCTGCCAGCTTGGTCGTCGCACGCCAGCGCTCGGAGGTCGATGGCGTGCCGTCTAGGGTGAAGTTGATTTCGCTGCCCACCACCTCGCCGGTCCAGTTGCTGGCGTCGTACTGCGCGCCGAAACTGGCCGTGCCGATCAAGGCCACCTGGGGCAGCGATGTCGAGAATGAGGTCGTGAATGCCGAACTGAGCGAGTTGATCCGCCGGAACGCCTGTGTCAGGCCCGTGATCATCTGGTCCGGGTTGCCGGCCGTGAAGTAGTTGTCCGGCCGCTTGATGGTGCCCGTCACGTATTCGCCAGAGGTCCACCACCACGCATCGGGCAACGCCGTCGTATTGCTGAAGCTGTAGGGCGGATCAGCGGGTGGAATGAAGCCACCGTACTTCGCGGTGAGAAAGAACTGATTGTTGTTGACGAAGGGCTGCTCGAGCACATCCACCCAGAGTGTCTGGATGGTCTGTTTGCCCTGGGTCTTGGCGACGTTGGCAACATCGGGCCGGATGTCGTTGACGTTGGCCCAGTACGCCAGACCGACCATGGCGGCCGAATTGTTTCGACCGCTGTAATTGTTGGCGTTGGGTGCCCCGAGGCCTTGCAGTGCAAAGGCAAGATTGGTTGCGGCCTGGCCATCGACGACCGTATCACTCGTCACCGAAGCCGGCTTGGCGGGCTCGAGCGTCGTGCCCGTGGCACCCGGTACGTTCTTGTCGGCGTGCGTGTAGATATCGCCGATGCCCAGAATGAAGTTCTTCTGGCAGGAGTACTGGATGGGATCGTCCCAGGTCCGAACGACAGGGAAACCGTCCAGCGCCCTGTCGACGGTGGTCGTGGGACGAAGCGTGTTCCATTCCGGCACCTCGCCCAGATTCCTGAAGTAGCGCTGTGCTGCGTAGTACAGCTCACCCACCGGATCGTTGCCCTTGTAGCCGTTCGCCGGGAAGAGCTGGCCGAACTTGTTCAGGTAGTTGGCGACGCCGCTGTTGCTCACCGCTGTGGCTGGCACGTAGGCCAGATTGGTCGCGGCGGCATCGGCGGTATCGGGGTTGGTGACGAAGATGCCTGTGTTCGGGTCCCACTCCGCAGCCGCATTCGCCGCATCTGGTGCGCCAGGCACAGGATGCGTCGGGCCCACGAACTTCATGCGCGCGCGCAGAACCGCGCCATCGCGGTCGTTGCCCGATTGATTGAGGTACCCCAGCGCGGAGAATCGCAGTCGCTGCGCGTACTGCTGCATCATGCCCTCAGGCTTCCAGTTGCTGCCGTACTGCTTGCAGTTCGTCTCGACGCCACCCGGTGCAGTCGGATCGCACACCTTCACGCGAATCGGAATGCGATAAACCGTCGCGTTCACGAGCGCGTTGGCAGGGTTGAAGTCCGTCGTCGCGGGTACAGCCCCGCTTATGGCACCGACGGCACCTGACACGGTGAAAACCATGTCGAAACCCGCCCCATTGATGCGCGTGTTGAACGCGGCGCGTGCCCCGAACGGTGTCGCGCCGGCAATGGCCGCGGCAGGAAGACTCTTGTTGGGGAATAGCTGTCCCGTGGCCGGGTGGTTCGCCTTCTGAAGTACCGTCAGGTTGATCTCGTCACGCACCCGAAAACCGCCGGTCATCACGAGTCGGAACGGATCGATCGTCTGGGTGGCAGCCCAGTTAAGGAAGTTTCCGCTCCACATCGCCACGCACGTGCGGTTGGTCGCCACGGCAGCGGGATAGAAGTAGCGATTCGCCTGGACGGTCGCATCGTACTGGTACAGATAGCACTTGTTCGGATCGAAGTAGCCCTTGTAGGTGTTCGCGCTCGTGTAGTCGTTCGTGCCGGGATATGCGGCCCGCTCGGCCGTCGGCCATTCCACCGAAAGTGCAAGTGCAACGTTGCCAAGAATCGCACTGCGCGAAAAGACCGGCGCATCCGCCAGCGAAGCCGCCTGCGAAGGCGCCACGCTGACCAGGGCCGTGGCGCCTGCCACTGCGAGTGCCAGGGCTGCGCGCCATCGAGCTGCGGCTGGTGCCAGCCGCGAACTGCGACTGGCTTCGCTAATCACGTGATGGGTGCTGGTCATGGTGTCAACCTCTGATGCATCAAGGTAGGGATCGGTCTGACAGCGGCAACATCTGCCACCATCTCGCTTGTCAGTTGTCGCAGCACGCGTACGTCGTCTGGAAGTACGACTCGGTTCCGCGGGGGCCGAAGGCACGAATGCTGATTCGATACACGATGGTCTGGTTGGCAGCACCGCCCAGGCCGGCGCCAGCGCCGCCCGCAGCCACGCTGCTGCCCTGCTCGGCTCGCCGCCACAGGGAGGAACTACCGCCGGTTGGCGCGCCAGGGCCCGCCACCACGCACTTGTCGGCACCGAGAACTTGCTCATCGCCTGGCTCGCTGCACAGGCGATCGACGACGTAGGCCAGATTGACGCCTCGACCGGCATCGACCGTCGCTACTCCTGCAGGCCACGGTCCGGCAGCCGAGGCGCTGGCCAGCAGCACCTGGGGAAAGCCCACCAGGTTGTTCGGCTGCACTGCGGCGCTGTAGCCCACGGCGGCATTGGCCAGTTGCCGCGTTGCACGAGTCTCCATCGGACCACCGGTGCGGAACTGGGCCAGGATCGTCTGGGCAGCCAGCTCACTCTGCTGCGCCAGATCACGCTTGAATGACAGATTGCCGGCCATCGTCAGCGAGGTGTCGAACGAGCGCACGAGTGCCACGGCACCCAGCAACACGACGACGAGGATGAGCATGGTCGTCAGCAGGACGACCCCACGAGACGATTGGCGGCGCAGCATGGTGGTGCTCATGATGTCGTTCGCATCAGGAAGTTGCGGAGGGGCACGGTGATCTCGACAGTGCGGTGCCGCTGGTTCCGGTTCTCGCCGGCCCGCGTGAGATCGACAGTGATCGGGTTGGGCGCCGGAAGGTCGCTGAACAGTTGCAGATTGGCAGGCGCCACCGGCACACCCGGCTCGAGTTCACGCTCGACAAGCGAGGATCGCAGCACCATGCCGACTCGAACCGCGACGATCTGGCGCAGCCTGGCATTGGACGCAGCCGAACCGTCCATGAGCGCTGGGCCGTCCCACAACGCCGTCGGGGACTGCCAGGCATCCAGGATGCCGTCGTCATTCGTGTCGAGGCCGTACACCGCATGCAGTTCGCGAACACCTTCGGCCAAGGGCTCGGATGCATTGACGCCGTTGAAGAGCAGCAGGTTGTGCGCGAAGAGTGTGCTGTCGGCACCAACGCCGATCAGCCCGAATTGGGGCGGATTGGTCGTCGCGTTGCCGATCGAGAAGGCCGAGACATCGCTTTGCAGTGCCAATGTGGCGAGTGACAGGTTGGCCCCCGCGGGCGTGTAGTAGGTGCCTCCGAGAGGCAGTATCGGGCCACAGGCTGTCCCCAACGGCGCAGCCGGATCCCCTGCGCAAGCTGGTTTGGCCGCATCGACCTGACTCAGCAGGCACTCGCCTCCGGAAGCCAGCATCACGAGATCGCCTGCACGGTAGCCGATGGTGTTGGGCAACGCGACTTGCGTGGCGGCAACCCCGCCAGCCGGCACGTTCGTCAAAACCTCCCCATAGCCGGTCGCACCGCTCATCACCATGATCACGTCGGACCCTGTATCCGAGGCACCACGAAAGATGACCACCGGCGCGAGGCGAAACGTCTGCGGAATCGCAGTAAAGGGTGCCGGCAGCGGGCCGACTCTGGGCAAGCTCTCTCCGCCAGGCAGGGCGGCATTGAGCCGGCAGCCGCCGACAGTTGCCCATCCTTGCGAATAGCCCGTCCCGGCGCTGCGCAACATGCGATCCAGCACGTACAGCGCATAGTTGCCAGATTGGCTCGCGTCGTTGAGTCCCGTTGACGTGCGCTTGCGGGCTTCACTGGCGGTCAGGACTTGAAAGACGGCCAGGGTGATCACGAGGCCGATACCGACCCCAACCATCAGTTCGATCAGCGAGAAGCCTCGGTGGCGCTTCGGCGCGGAGATCGGACGCACGGACTTCATGTGATCTCCTCGTCGGTCAGGACCACGTCCATGACGAACTGCGACAGTTGGCCCACGGGCTGACCGGGGTGCCGCCACGTAATCGTGAGCGTGGCAACGTTGGGAGTGGCGCCGGCCACCACCGCCACGTTGGCATTGGGCAGGCCCGATCCATTCGGCTGGTTTGTGACGAGATCCAGCCCTTGAACGCGCTTCGTGAAGGTGTCGATCTGCGCTGCGGACAAGTTGACCGAACGCGCCAGACGCATCTGTGCAGCGAGTTCGTCACCGAACAAGGCGGCGCGATTGCGATCGTCCGCGTCGAGCGAGAACTGGATCGCTCTCGCGTGCAGCCCGACGACGCCAAGAATGCCGAACGACATGATCAGGATCGACACCAGCACTTCGATCAAGGAGCTGCCGCGCGCCTTTGCACCACGAGATTGATTCATCTTGCGCATCTCTAGCATCCTTCAGGAACCGTGGCCGAGAGGACCTTGTCCGGATCGCACATGCGCACACGTCCGCCCAGCGAGACGTCGATCCTCAATCGCCTCAATTCAGGGTTGGCTTCCGGTCTCCTGACCACATAGCTGGCCAGGCCTGCAACGCAGCCTTCCGCGGCGACCGTGATCTGCTGGCCCGCGGAGTTGAAGCAGATTGAAGCCGGCCCGTTGATCAAGACGCCCGGGGCCACATCGGAAAGTGCGCCGCCCCGGATGAACTCCGGCACATCGGCCGCGAAGAGCGACAGGGTGCGCGCACCCCAGTTGCTGCCGTTGGCAGCGGCAGCCGCCGCCAGCGAAGGTTCGGCGTTGGTGAGATAAAAGACGACGCTGCGATTGCGACGAATCGCCTCGGCCTGCGCGAACCGCGCGCCGTTCTGCAACACCTCCGACACCGTGCGGATCCGGGTGTTGTTGATCCAGGTCGTGAAGTTGGGAGCCGCCAGAAACAGCAAAATGACCATCAGCGCCATGGCGACGAGCAACTCGACCAGCGTGAGCCCGCGCTGAATGACGGCCCTGGGGCGCTGAGCGCATGTCATAGGCACGGGTCGCCCTTCTTGGTGATCCAGCGGGTCGCGCAGGTGGTCCAGCCGGAAGGGGCCACTGTCGAGCGCTGATCGAGTTCGTTGACGGAGAGGACGAATCCGTTGACGACGGACCCTACCCCGCCTGTGGCTGCAAGCGTGTAGGTCGTCAGCGTCGGACCCACGCTGCAGGTGACCACGAAGTCTCCGAAGGTTCGCGTGCCCACGTTGCGAGCGCAGGGCGTGACGAAGGCGCCGACCGTCCGGTAGTCGCGATTGTCCTGAAAGTGCCGTTCCATGTCGGCACGCATTGTCGAAAGGCCATTCGTGGCATCGACGAGGCGGCCCCGGACGACATAGTCGCGATAGCTCGGGTAGGCGATCGCGGCAAGTATGCCGATGATGCCCACGACGACCATGACTTCGATGAGGGTGAAGCCGCGCGACGTGCGGCGGATTCGCGGACGAGTCGGAACGGTCATCGGACGGTACTCAAGGAGTCGTGTTGGGCGAATTATCGAACCGGCCCCGTTCGCCATGGTCGCCGCACATCGTGCGACGCCTGCCGTTCATCGGAAGCGTCACCCGGACTGTGGCGCCTTGCGCACCAAGGCCGTCAGTTGAGGCGTGCGGTCAGCGGACCAGGCCCCAACACCCGGGCGTGCTCTCGCAGCGCAAACCGGTCGGTCATGCCCGCGATGTAGTCCACCACGGCAGCCTCAATGGGCATTCTTTCACGGTGTGCGGGCGGCAGCTCTTGCGGGCTCTCGAGGTAGGCCGCGAAGAGCTCGCTCACGACGCACTGCGCCACCCGGGTGGTTTCCCGGACCCTGGGATGTCGATAGAGCCTGTCGCGCAGCAGCTGTTGGAGCACGATGAAGGAAGCCTCAGTCTCCGATCCCATTCCAACCATTGGCGGCAGCCTCCTCACGGCTTGCGGGTCTGGCGGCGCGTGTCGCCTGATCGCGGCTTCTGTCGTGACAACGGCGTCATCCACCAGATGGGCAATGAGGCCACGCAGCAACGCGTAGAGCAATCGTCTGCCTGTCAGCGTCGGAAACGCTGCGACTGCATCGCGATGCAGTTGGTCGAGCAACGGCACCGCGAGCAGTTGCTCGTAGTCCAGCAATCCAGCTCGGACACCGTCATCGATGTCGTGTGCGTTGTAGGCAATCGCGTCGGCCAGATTGGCCAGTTGTGCCTCGAGGCTGGGTTGGGTTCGATCAAGAAAGCGGCGGCCGACGCCGCCCGGTTCTTCGCGCTCGATCGCTTCGGCATGGCGGCGAGAGCAGTGCTTCAGGATGCCCTCGCGGGTCTCGAAGCACAGGTTCAGGCCGTTGTGCTCGGGATATCTCTCTTCGAGCACATCGACGACGCGCAGGCTCTGCAGGTTATGCTCGAAACCACCCGCATCGGGCGCGGCCGCGCGGTAGGCCGCGTCGAGCGCCTCCTGCCCCGCGTGACCGAATGGCGTGTGGCCGAGATCATGCGCGAGGGAGATTGCCTCGCACAGATCCTCGTGAAGTCGCAGTCGCCGCGCGATGGAGCGGGCGAGCTGGGCGACCTCCAGCGAATGTGTCATCCGCGTTCGGAACAGATCGCCTTCGTGGTTCAGGAAGACCTGCGTCTTGTAAACCAGGCGGCGAAACGCCGTGCTGTGGACGATGCGATCCCGATCTCGTTGGAACTCGCAGCGATGGACATCCGGAGGGATCGGGTGCCTGCGCCCGCGCGAGCGCATCGGATCGCTCGCGTAGGGCGCCCTCTCGCTCATGCGACATGTTCCGCAATCACCTCGGCGACCAGGGCATCTGGCGCCGCGCGCATGCCGGCGCGCCCCGGGGACTCGATCACCACGAAGCGGACTTCACCGCCTTCGGCCTTCTTGTCCAGTCGCATGAGCTCGAGCCAGCGAGACACGCCGAGATCGGGCGCACGCAGCGGCAGCCCGACACGCCGCACGACATCGCGGATGCGCTTCGCATAGGCTGCGTCGATCAGGCCGAGCCGACGCGACAGGTCGGCGGCCATCACCATGCCGCAGCCGACCGCCTCACCATGCAGCCACGCGCCGAAACCCAAACCGGCCTCGATGGCGTGACCGAAGGTGTGGCCAAAGTTCAGGATGGCGCGCAGGCCGGATTCGCGCTCGTCCTGTGCCACCACCAGGGCCTTGATCTCGCACGAACGCTTCACAGCGTAGGCCAGTGCAGCGGGGTCGAGCGCAACCAACGCGTCGACTTGCTCCTCGATCCAGCCGAAGAACGCCTCGTCTGCGATCGGGCCGTACTTGATCACCTCGGCCAGGCCCGCGGCGATCTCGCGTTGCGGCAGAGTCCTCAGGGTCTGCAGATCGGCGATCACTCGCACCGGCTGGTAGAAGGCGCCGATCATGTTCTTGCCGAGTGGATGGTTGATCGCGGTCTTGCCCCCGACCGATGAATCAACCTGGGCGAGCAGGGTCGTGGGCACCTGGACGAAGGGCACGCCGCGCATGTAGCTGGCCGCGGCGAAGCCTGTCATGTCGCCGACCACGCCGCCCCCGAGCGCATAGAGCACGGTCTTGCGATCACAGCCTGCGCCTAGCAAGGCATCGAAGATCTGATTGAGCGTGGCCCAATCCTTGTGGGCCTCGCCGTCGGGCAACTCGACGAGGTGGACGCGGCGGTATCGTGCCGCGAGTGCGGCCTTGAGCGCTGGCGCGTACAACGGGGCGACCGTCGAGTTCGTGACGATCATGGCGTCGGTCGCGCCCGGCAGCCCTTCGTAGCTCGAAGGAGCGCGGAGCAGGTCGTTGCCGATCAGGATGTCGTAGCTGCGGCTTTCCAGTTCGATGGAAACGATTGCGGTCTGCGTTTGACTCATTCCGTGAGTCTACGTCCCTCTCACTGGCTATTCCGCTTCAGGGCCGCGCAGGGGATCCACGGGGGAATGAACGAGATTGGGCTCGACAATGCCCGCAAGTTCCAACTGCATCAGGATCATGTTCACTAGCGTGGTCACTGAAGGTCGCCCGGTCTCTATGACAAAGTGGCTGCACTCCCTGTAGAGCGGATCGCGCTCGGCGTAGAGATTGCGGAGTCGTGTCAGCGGGTCGGCCACCTGGAGCAGCGGTCTGTGGGTGTCGTGCCGAAGCCTGCGATGCAGTTCTTCTGGCGTGGACCGGAGGTAAACCACCGTACAGCGGCTGTGCAATGCGAGTCGGTTCGCCTCACGCAGACAAGCGCCGCCTCCCGTGGCGATGACCCGGGAGCCCGTCTGGGACGTGAGTTCCTGGATCACCAACTGCTCAAGATCGCGGAACCTGTCTTCGCCCTCGCGTTCGAAATAGCCGCGAATCGATTCTCCGATTCGCTGCTCGATCAATGTGTCCGAGTCAACGAATCCCCAACCAAGTCGACGCGCTAGATGCCTGCCGACGGTGGATTTTCCACCGCCGGGCATGCCGGTCAGGGCGATAGGGAGTGGCAAACCCTAGTTCGGATTCGTGCAGCTGGTAGACACGCCGTACGGGCTCACCGAGTAAGCCGGAGGCACGTCCTTGTTCTTGATCGAAGCGGCATCAACAGGCACCGGAGCGAGTGTGTACACAGCACGCCCTTCGGTGCCCGAGATGCCTGACGCCGATACGGTGATAACCGCGTCGACCCAACTGCCGTGATCCTGGTTATAGGTAACTTCAAGGATGACACTGCCCGTGGCGTCCGTCTTGCTCGAGAGCAACCTGACGCTGACGTCAGCCTTTCTCGGCTCCAGAGTCCCGTTGTTGTTGACATCCTCGTCCGGAGCGCTTGTCTCAAGAACGCCATTGCGATTGGAATCCTCGTTGACGCAAACGGTATCGCTGACCTTGCCCCAGGTTGTGGTGCCGACGCCATATGCCCCCTTGCGGTATCGAGGCAAATCGATGGAGGCGACGATGTCAACGTCAGGCGTTACGGCGCCAGAGGAGTCGACGACCACCACGTTGAACTGCTTCGTATAGGTCAGAGTGCGGACAATGATCTCGGCGTTCGTGCCGATCGTTACGCTCAGCGGTTCCGCCGTCACCGTCAGCGTCTGCGTTGCATTCGTCGTGCAGTTCAGCAGGTTCGGATCCGAGTCGCTCACGCCATAGCAGGCCCGAACAGTCACACCATTGGTGGGGCTGGATCTCGTGCCCGGCACGTAGGCTGTCGTGACAATGCCATTGGCGTCGCTGTACAGGGTCTGAGTGCCGCTGCCGGCAGTGAATGTACCGCCGATATTCTGTGGGTCTCCGTTCAGGTCGAAACGGACACGCACATTAGGAATTGGCACGTTGCCGGCACCTAGAAACAACGCACGAATCTCCGAACGATTGGAACTGCTGTTAGGCAGATTGACGGCAACGACGCTCGGATTAGCGGAAATCGATGCGGATGCAATGGCCGTGCTCACTCCAGGTACAGTGCTTGTGGCTTGGACTTGTACGGTCTGAATGTCGGACACGCCGGCGATGTTTGCGTTCACCTGGAACGATCCTGCCGCGGCGGGCGCCGTGTAGTTAAAGACGTAGTCGCCATTCGATCCCGTTACACCCGTCGCTTGCGCCGGTGTCAGGCCAGCGGCGGTGATCTCCACAGTCTCCCCGACCATCGGGCTGCCTGCTTGGTCTACAACGCGGTACTGCACGTTTCCGGCGGCTGACGGTGCGATCACTGCCGGCGCAAGAACACTGCTGATCTTGGTCCCCACAACCTGGACCGTGGCAACCTTGCTGATCGAACCCGAGACTGCGGACACGGTGATGACACGATTGGACCGATTCGCTCCAATTGACAGGGTCGAAGTCACGGTTCCGTCGGCCGCTGTCGACGACGACGTCGATGAAACAACGGCGTCCGAGTCCGCAGTGATGGTCAGCGGGACGCTGGCCAGCGTGTTGCGGGTGGCGTCAATGGCCGTTGCCTTGACCGTGATCGTCGCTGAACCCGTGTTGGGTAGCTGGGTGTCACTCAACGTGAGTACCAGGTCAGCGACGCTTGACGTGCCGCCGCCGCCAGTTCCCGGAGTGAACGGGGAATCACCGGCACCGCTGCTTCCGCCGCAGGAGGCCACCAATGTGGCACACAAAAGGATCCAGATCGCTTTGACCAGCTTCATCACTCGGACTCGCTCTCTTGCAAAGGTGTTTCGGCAGCCGCCGGTTAGGGCGCTGTGGTGCGTTCCGTCACGACCTTGGGCGTGAGGAAGATCAGCAGTTCAGTGCGCTGCGATGACTTGGTGGTGGTCTTGAACAGGTTGCCCAGCACGGGCACGTCACCCAGGAACGGGACCTTGGTCACGTCTGTGCGGTCGTTCTGTTCGAAGATGCCGCCGATGACCACCGTGCCGCCGTTCTCGACCAGCACCTGCGTCTTGACGTGCTTGGTGTCAATCGCGAAACCTGCGGCGGTGGCCTGTCCGACGCTGTCCTTGTTGACGTCGACGTCCAGCATGACGCTGCCTTCCGGCGTGATCTGCGGCGTGACTTCAAGTTTCAGGTTGGCCTTGCGGAACTGCAGCGCCGTCGCTCCACTGGACGTAGCGGTCTGATACGGCAGTTCCGTGCCCTGCTCAATCAGCGCCTTCTGCTGGTCGGCCGTCACGACACGCGGGCTGGAGACGACCTTCCCCTTGCCATCGGCCTCCAATGCTGAAATCTCCAGGTTCAGGAACCGGTTCGACGAGGCACCGAACAGAGACAGCGCGAACGAAGCCGGGTTGTAGCCGCCTTGTCCGACAGCCGGCAGCGTCACGAACGAGGTGTCGCTGAAGTTCAGCGTATCGGTCTGCAGCGTCTGCCCGGCCACGGCGTTCATGTTGCCGCCGACAGTCACACGTGTATCGCCCGACACGGTGTAGCCAGGCAATCCACCGCGCTGACCGCGCAGATCCAGCGCGCCGAGCTTCACGCCGAGCGAGCTGCCGAACTTGTCGTCCGCGATGACGATGCGCGCTTCGATCAGAACCTGCCTCACGGGTACGTCGATCTTGCTGATCATCATCTGCACTTCTTCGAGCTTCGAGGGCGTGTCGCTCACGAACAGTTGATTGGTTCGCGTTTCGAAGATCACGCTGCCCCGCGCCGAAAGGATCTTGGTCGAGGTGCTGCCGCCGCCGCCCTGGCCGCTCAAGCCTTTGGCCAATTCTTCGGCCTTGGCGTAGTTGAGCTGGAACGACTGTGTGCGTACCGGTTCCAGCGCGGAGATCTGCGCCTTCGATTCCAGGTCGACCTTCTCCTTGGCTGCCAGCTCGTCCTTCGGCGCGATCCAGATCACGTTGCCCGACTTGCGCAGACCCAGGCCCTTGGCCTGCAGGATGATGTCCAGAGCCTGATCCCAGGGAACGTCCTTCAGGCGCAGCGTCACATTGCCGGTCACCGTGTCGCTGGTCACCACGTTGAAGTTGGTGAAGTCGGCGATCACCTGCAGCAGGGCGCGGACTTCGATGTTCTGGAAGTTCAGCGAAAGCTTCTCGCCGGCGTAACCCGGGCCTTGCGTCAGCTTGTTCGGATCGACCTTCTGCGGCCGCACTTCGAGCACGAACTGGTTGTCGCTCTGGTAGGCGCTGTGCTCCCAGTTGCCCTTCGGGTTGACCGTCATGCGAACCCGGTCACCCTGCTGCGCGGTGCTGATGGATTGCACCGGCGTGCCGAAGTCCGTCACGTCCAGGCGACGGCGAAGGTTCTCGGGCAATGTCGAGCGAAGGAACTCGACGACCAGGCTTTGACCCTGCTGGCGGATGTCGACACCGACCTGGTTATTGGCCAGTTCGACGACCACTCGCCCCGCGCCGTCGTTACCACGGCGGAAGTCGATGTCCTTCAGCGCCAGCTGGTCCTTGTTCAGGCTCTCGGCGAAGCGCAGCGGTTCAGGTGACGCAGCCTGCGCCGCAGAGGCCGTGCCGGTCGGCTCCAGTACAAGCAGCAGCGTCTTGCCCTGCAACTGGGCCTTGTAGCTGGACGCCTGCTTGAGATTGAGAACGAGCCGCGTGCGCTCGCCCGCCTGCGCCACATTGACGCTGCGCAGGTTGCCTTGGTTGACCTCGACCGATGAACGACCGAGCGCATTGGTCACGCCCGGCAGGTCAATGGCGATGCGGGGAGGCGTCTGGATCGTGAAGCCGGCGGGAACGGCAGCCAGCGGCTCGCTCAGTTCGATCCGGACCACCTCGGCAGTACCTTGCTGCGTGCTGTTGATCGACTGGATGGCGTTCTGGGCCCAACCCGCCAGCGGCGCGCCGATGCCCAACACGAGTGCCAGTGCGCGAACGCGCCACATGCTCATGATCCGATTCTCCTGGTTGCTCTTCATCGCGCCTTCTCCTGGAGTTGGAGGGCGCTGGCGCGCTCGATCCACTCGCCTGCCGCGTCCTGGACGATCTCTCGGAGAGTGACGTCAGTCTCCGAGATCTTGGTGATCTTTCCGTAGTTCTGGCCGAGGTAGTCGCCCTGCTTGACCTGATACAGCAGGTTGTCCACCCGCAGCAGGGCGTACGGCCGCCCGGATCGGTTCACGCTGCCGACCATGCGCATGCTGTCGAGCGGGTAGGCCTCGAGCGGCTCCTTGCGCCGGTTGATCTCGGCGGCGAGCAGCGAATTCGGCTGCCGGGCTTCCTGCTTGAGGGCGACGGTGAGCTTCTGGGCACTGAACGGTTCGACCCCGTTGAGGGCGACATACGCCTGCGGCGAAAACTTCTTGGGTGCGGTCAACGGCGTCACGTTGGGCTTGACCTCTCGGCGCTGCTGCTCCATCCATTGAGTCAACTCTTCCTGCTCGGCGCCGCAGCCGGCAAGGAGGGCCAGGGCCACCACTGCGAAAGAGGGCCGCACGATCCCGAACTTCACTGCCTTCATTTCTTGGCCCCCGCTGCGCCGCCCTTGGCCGCTGCCTTGGCCTTCTCGGCCTTCTGGCTCTCGACTTCGGCCGGATCGAGGTACCGGTAGGTGCGCGCCGTGGCCTCCATGCCCAGCGTTCCATCGGTTCTATTGACCGAGGCGATGTTGAGGTTATGCAGTGTCACGATGCGCGACAAGTTCGATATGTCAGCGGCGAAAGCGCCGATGTCGTGGTATCGGCCCGAAACCTTGATCGAAATCGGCAGTTCTGCGTAGTAGTCCTTGACCACCACACTGCCGGGGCGGAAGAGTTCGAACTGCAATCCGCGCCCGATGCCAGCTTGGTTGATATCGGACAGCAGTGCGTCCATCTCGGCCTTGCCTGGCAACTGCTTCTCGAGTTGAGTGACGTACTCTTCGACTTGCAGCTTCTGCTTGCGCAGCTCGCCCAGGTTGACCGCCTGTGCCAGCTTGCCGCGGTAGTCGGTCTTGAGCGCGGCCTCCTTGCCGCGTTCCGCGTCCAGCGCGTCGTGCGCGTCTGTCAGAAGCAGGAACCAGCCAAGCACCACCATTGCCAACGCCAGACCCGTCCAGGTCATCAGCTTGGGCAACATCGGCCACTGGCCGGGCTCGTTGGGGTTCAGCCCGCGGAATTGCGATGCGGCGCCCTCGAAAACCGAGTTCAGGTCGACGTTCATGCCTCGCTTGGTTGCCATGACGTCCTCACACCTTCTTTGCTACATCGGCCGGGGTCGACGCCGCCGCCGCAGGGGCGGTCGCGGATGCCGCGGCAGGGGCAGAAGCCGCGTCCTGCGGACGCTTGACATTCAAGCGCATCGAGAACTCGAACAGCTGGCGCTGCTCGCGGTTCGCTCCTTGCGCGCTGGTGGACTTGCTCTCGACAAGCTCGGGTCTTATCAGCCACTCAGAGCTGTAGGCCGTATTGCGCAGCAGTTCAGAGATGCGCTCCTGAGTCTGCGCGATTCCCGCCACGGTCAGTGCCTGGCCGTCCTGCTTGATCGTCTTGAAGTAGATACCCTCGGGCGTCTGCTTGACGAGCTCGTTCAGAAGGTGGACCGGAACGTTGCGATCGAGCTGCAGATCTTCGACTGCCTTCTGTCGCGCCTTCAGGGACTCGATCTCGGCACGCAGCGTGGCGATGTCCTTGATCTGGACCTCGAGCTTCTTGATCTCGGCCGTGAGGAACTCGTTGCGCTGCTGCTGCACCGAAGTGAGTTGCTGCACGACGAGGTACCACACGCCAACGACTGCCAAGCCGGCCGCCGCAGCAACACCGAGGCCCGCGAAGAACGCGACCTTCCTGCGCTGGCGCCTTTCTTCCCGGTGGGGAAGCAGGTTGATCAGAATCACTGCAGGAACCTCCGCATCGCCAGGCCGCAGGCGGTCAGGTAGGACGGCGCCTCGCGGCGCAGCTTGCTTTCACGGACCGCAGAACCGAGCTTCATGTTCTCGAACGGGTTCACCACCATCGAAGCGAAACCGGTGAGCTCGGTGACACGGTCCTTCAGCCCCGGCAGAGTGGCCGTGCCACCGGCCAACATCACGTAGTGGACCTTGTGGTGCGGCGTGCTGGTGAAGAAGTACTGCAGCGCGCGGCCGATTTCCTGCGAGAGGCTGTCGACGAAGGGCGCGAGCAAGGTGCTCTCGTAGTCTTCGGGCAGGTCAGCGGCGAGCTTCTTCTGCTCGGCTTCTTCAAACGAGAAACCGTACTGGCGCGAGATCAGCTGCGTGAGCTGGGAGCCGCCGAAGGCCTGGTCCCGGTCGTAGAGCATCTCGTCGTCGCGCAGCACTTTCAGGCTGGTGGTGTCGGCGCCGATCTCGAACAGAGCCACGAGCGCATCCTTGCCCTCGCTGGGCAGGCCTGCAACAACACGGCTCATGGCCAGCCGGGAAGCATGCGATTCGATGTCGAGAACGGTCGGCTTCAGTCCCGCAGCTTCAGCCAGGCCTTGACGGTCCTGCACGCGGTCTTTGCGCGACGCAGCGATCAACACCTCGACGTCGCCCACGGAGGTCGGGCTGGGCCCGATCACGCAGAAGTCCAGGCTCACTTCATCGAGTGAGAACGGAATGTATTGATTGGCCTCCGACTCGACCTGCAGTTCGAGTTCTTCTTCACGAAGACCCGCCGGCAGCATGATCTTCTTGGTGATCACGGCCGACTGCGGCATGGCCATCACCACCTGCCGCGTCTTGGTGCCACTCTTGGCCACGACCCGTTTGACGGCTTCGGCGACTTCATCGAACTTCTCGATCTGGCCGTCGGTGATCCAGCCCTTTTCGAAGCTCTCGGCGGCAAAGCGCTCAAGCACGTATTCGCCGTTTGCGGTCTGACCGAGTTCCACCAATTTCACGCTGGACGAACTGATGTCCAACCCGATCATCGGCGAGTGTTTTCGGCCCAGCAAGGTGTCAAGGAAGCTCACGACGCCTTTCCCCCCAGCGCTGCAAACGACGCGCCGGACTGTTAATAAGTTACTTCAATGCTAGCAGTAAAGCCTTTGAGCAACAAAGAAAAATGCCCTGCGCAACCCCTCCGCTCGTTGCAAAACTCACACGAGGCGCGCTGCCTTTGTAAGGGTGTCTCAAGTCTGCCCTTCTGCCTTATCGGCAGCTTCCGTCCGGACCTTCGTTCCGTGACAAATTGATGCATGCGGTGCTTTCTATAATGAGTTTCGGCTTCGACGGAGATCCATGACCGATTCAGAGCGCCCTTCCGAGGGTGCCCCAGTTTCCCGAGGCTCCGGCGCCTCCGCCTTGCCAGCCTGGGCGGCGTGGCCCGTGAAGGCCCTGCTCGTCCTGGCCGGTCTCGCTGCGGCTGCGGTAGCTTCGGTGCTGATCCTGGTGGCGATTGCGCTGGCCGTCGCCTACCCCAACCTGCCTGAGATCAGCGGCCTGACCGACTACCGCCCGAAGCTGCCGATGCGCATCTTCTCGGCCGACGAGGTGCTTCTCGGCGAGTTCGGCGAAGAGCGCAGAAGTTTTGCGCCGATCGCGGAGATTCCGAAGGTGATGCAGCAAGCCGTGCTTGCGATCGAGGACGCGCGCTTCTACGAGCACAGCGGGGTCGACTACAAGGGCGTGCTGCGGGCCGGCCTGGCCCACCTGAGCGAGTCGCGGAGTCAGGGTGCCTCGACCATCACCATGCAGGTGGCACGAAACTTCTACCTGTCCACCGAGAAGACATTCACCCGCAAGATCTACGAGGTGCTGCTGGCGCTGAAGATCGAGAGCCTGCTCAGCAAGCAGCAGATCCTCGAGGTCTACATGAATCAGATCTTCCTCGGACAGCGAGCCTACGGCTTCGCCGCCGCCAGCGAGATCTACTTTGGCAAGCCGCTGAAGGACGTGTCGATCGCGGAGGCGGCCATGCTCGCCGGGCTGCCGAAGGCGCCTTCGGCCTACAACCCGATCGTCAACCCGAAGCGGGCCACCGAGCGGCAGCAGTACATCATCGACCGTATGCTGGAGAACGGCTTCATCACCGTCGAACAGCACGACGCCGCCAAGGCCGAGACGCTGCGCTACCGCACCCAGAGCGAAGTCTCGGTGCATGCCGAGCATGTGGCCGAGGTCGCGCGCCAGCTGATCTTCAGCCAGTACGGCGCCGATGCCTACACCCGCGGGCTGAACGTCTACCTGACCCTCGGTTCGACCGAGCAGATGGTGGCCTACCGCGCCCTGCGCAAGGGCATCATGGATTTCGAGCGACGCCAGGTCTATCGTGGGCCGGAGGCCTACGTCGATCTGCCGGCGAACCCGAAGGACCTGGACGCGCGCGTCGCCGAGGCCCTGCAGGACCACCCGGACAACGACGAACTGAAAGCCGCCGTTGCACTCGAGGCCAGCCCGAAGAAGGTGGTGGCGGCGCTGCAGTCAGGAGAGACGGTCACCATGACGGGCGAAGGCCTGAAGCCCGCCACCTCGGGACTCGCGGAAAAGGGCAACCCGAAGACGGCCATTCGGCGCGGCGCGGTGATCCGCGTCATCCGTGGCCCCAAGGGCGACTGGAGCATCACGCAGCAACCCGAGGTGGAAGGTGCCTTCGTCGCGCTCGATCCGCGCAGCGGCGCGATCCGCGCGATGGTCGGCGGCTTCGACTTCTCCAAGAGCAGCTTCAACCACGTCACTCAGGCCTGGCGGCAGCCGGGTTCGAGTTTCAAGCCGTTCATCTACTCCGCCTCGCTCGAGAAGGGCTTCACCCCAGCGACGGTGATCAACGATGCGCCGCTGTTCTTCGACGCCGACGTGACCGGCAGCCAGCCCTGGGAGCCGAAAAACTACGACGGCCAGTTCGACGGCCCGATGTCGATGCGCCGCGGCCTGGCGAAGTCGAAGAACATGATCTCGATCCGCATCCTGCAGGCCATCACGCCGCAGTTCGCTCAGGAATGGGCCACTCGATTCGGCTTCGAGGCCGAGAAGCACCCAGCCTTCCTGACGATGGCCCTCGGCGCCGGTTCGGTGACGCCGCTGCAGATGGCCACCGCCTACGGCGTGTTCGCCAACGGCGGCTACCGTGTCAGCCCGATGCTGATCAGCCGCATCACCGACAGCAAGGGCCGCGTGCTCAACGAACCCAGGCCCGCACCGCTCGACGAGTCGGCGCGCACGCTGGAAGCACGCAATGCGTTTGTGATGGCCAGCTTGCTGCAGGAGGTGACACGATCGGGCACGGCGGCCAGCGCGCAAGCCCGCCTCAAACGGCCCGACATCTACGGCAAGACCGGAACCACCAACGACTCGAACGACGCCTGGTTCGCCGGCTGGCAGAAAGAAGTGGTGGCGGTGGTCTGGATGGGCTACGACACGCCGCGCAAGCTCGGCGACCGCGAAACCGGCGGCGGCCTGTCGCTGCCGGTGTGGATCGACTACATGAGCGCTGCGCTCAAGGGCGTGCCGGTGTCCGAGCCGGCCGCGCCGCCCGGTGTGATGAACGTGGGTGGCGAGTGGTACTACAACGAATACGCCAACGGCAGCGGCGTGAACAGCCTGGGTCTCGAGGAGCCGACCGAAACGACGGAACCCCCGGTCGAAGAAGAGCGCAAGGGCATCCTCGACCTGTTCAAGCGCTGACGGCAGGCTCGAAACGCAGCGGCCGGCCGGCCTGCTCGCTCGCGCAGGCCGACAGCGCTTCGAAGAACTCGCGGCCGTCGCGCGTGTCGCGCCAGGCACCCTTCGCATACTTGTAGTGGAAGCCGCCCTGGCGCGCCGCCAGCCACATCTCGTGCAGCGGCGGCTGCGTGTTGATCACGATCTTGCTGCCGTTGGGAAAGCCGAGTTCGAGCAGCCCCCCGGTGCGATGGGTGTCGATGTCGACGACGTCGTCCTGCAACCATTGATCGACCGTGGATTCGATGCGGGCGAGCATCGACGCGGTGATCGAGTGGAACTCGGTGTCGCTCAGAGGCGTCGGTTCGAAGGGTGCGTTCATGGTCGATAGAATCCCGGCATGCTGCAGTGCAAGACCAGTGTACCGACGCCGAAGCACCGCGTCGTTCCCCCCCGCCCTCACGGCTTCGTTGTCATTGCCGCGTGCTTCGCGCTGGCGGGCCTGACGGCCTGTGGCCAGAAGGGCCCGCTGATCGCGCCCAAGCCCGCCACGGCCGCCTCCGCGCCGGCCTCGCGATGAGGCTGCCCGGCGCACCGCACGTGGCCTACCGTGGCCACGAATTGTTCATCGAGGGCTGCTCGCTGAATGCACTCGCGCGGCAGTTCGGCACGCCGCTCTACGTCTACTCCCGCGCGGCCATGCTGGAGTCGCTGGCCGGCTACCAGCGTGCGCTGGCCGGCCGCGACCACCTGATCTGCTACGCGATGAAGGCGAACAGCAACCTCGCCGTGTTGCAGACCTTCGCGCAGGCCGGCTGTGGCTTCGACATCGTCTCGGGCGGAGAACTCGAACGCGTGCGCGCTGCCGGCGGGGACCCGTCGCGCGTGGTGTTCTCCGGCGTGGGCAAGACAGCGGCCGAAATGCGCCAGGCCCTTTCCGCCGAAGTGTCATGCTTCAACATCGAGAGCGAGAGTGAACTGGCGCTTCTCAACGAAGTGGCCACGAACATGGGTCGGCGCGCCCGCATCAGCCTGCGCGTGAATCCCGACGTCGATCCCAAGACCCACCCCTACATCTCGACCGGGCTGAAAGGCAACAAGTTCGGCGTCGCGCACGACCAGGCCGCGGCGATCTACCGCCACGCCGCCGCGCTGCCCGGCATCGAAGTGGTCGGCATCGATTGCCACATCGGCTCGCAGATCACCGAGATCGGCCCCTACCTCGACGCGCTGGATCGCGTGCTCGACCTGGTCGAGGCCGTCGAGGCGCAGGGCATCCGGCTGCATCACCTCGACCTGGGCGGCGGCCTGGGCATCACCTACACCGACGAGCAGCCGCCGGCAGCCGAGACGCTGGTGCGCGCGTTGCTCGAGCGCATCGATTCACGCGGCCATGGCCACCGCAAGATCCTCTTCGAACCCGGCCGCTCGCTGGTCGGCAACGCGGGTGTGCTGCTGGCCAGCGTGCTCTATCTCAAGCCCGGTGCCGAGAAGAACTTCTGCATCGTCGACGCCGCCATGAACGACCTGATGCGCCCAGCCATGTACCAGGCCTGGATGGGCATGGCGGCCTGCACGCTGCGCGACACGCCACCCGTGGTGATGGACGTGGTCGGCCCGGTGTGCGAGTCGGGCGACTGGCTGGGCCGCGACCGCAGCCTGGCGGTGCAGCCGGGCGATGCCATCGCCGTGCTCTCCGCTGGCGCCTATGGCATGAGCATGGCGAGCAACTACAACACCCGCGGCCGCGCGGCCGAGGTGATGGTCCGCGGCGACGATGCCTGGTTGATCCGCGAGCGCGAGACGCCAGCGGATCTGTTCCGCGGCGAGCGGCTGCTGCCGGCACGCTGAATCTCACGGATCAGATCCGGCCCTCTTCCACCGCGTGGCAGGCGATGCGGATGCCGCCGAGCAGCTGCTGCTGCGGACGCTCGCTTCGGCATCGCTCGTTGGCGTGCGGGCAGCGCGGGTGGAAGGAGCAGCCGTTCGGCGGCTCCAGCGGATTGGGCACCTCGCCTTGCACGGGCGTGCGAGCCCGCCCGCTCATGCCGATGTCCGGGATCGCGTCGAGCAGCATTCGTGTGTAGGGGTGGCGCGGCCGGGCGAACAGTTCGGCCTTGGGCGCCACCTCGACCAGGCGGCCGAGGTACATGACGCCGACTTCATCGGCCACGTGGCGCACGACGGCCAGGTTGTGCGAGATGAACAGGTAGGTCAGGCCGTGGTGCTGCTGTAGGTCCTTCATGATGTTGAGCACCTGCGCCTGTACCGACACGTCGAGCGCCGAGGTGGGTTCGTCGCAGACGAGGAACTCCGGCTGCGTGGCCAGCGCGCGCGCGATCGAGATGCGCTGCCGCTGCCCTCCGGAGAACTGGTGCGGGAACTTGAGTGCGTCAGCCGCCGCGAGCCCGACCGACATCAGCAGTTCGCCCACGCGCGACTGCAAGGCCCCCTTGCCCTGCACGAGCCCGTGCTCCCGCAGCGGCTCGGCGACGATGTCGAGCACCTTCCAGCGCGGGTTCAGGCTCGCGAACGGATCCTGGAAGATCATCTGCATGCGCCGGTGCAGCGCCTGCCCGCCGGCCGAGGCGAAAACCGCCCGTGTGTCCTGCCCGTCGAAGCGGATCGTGCCCCGCGTGGGCGCGTACAGGCCGACGAGCAGCCGCGCCACGGTGCTCTTGCCGCAGCCCGATTCGCCCACCAGCGCCAGCGTTCGGCCGCGTCCGATGTCGAAGCTCACGCCATCGACCGCATGGACGAACTGCCTCGGCTTGCCCTCGACCACGCGGTTGAGCCAGGGCGCCGAGACCTCGAAGGTCTTGGCCAGGTCCTGCACCTCGACGAGCGGCTTGTTCATGGTGTCGTCGCCGCGTGGCCGGCGAGCAACCAGCAGGCCGCGCGCGTGGCCCCTGCCTCGACAAGATCGGGGCGCTCCACACGGCACCGGTCGAACACCCTGGGACAGCGCGGATTGAACGCACAGCCTGCCGGAATGGCATTCAGTCGCGGCATGGCGCCATCGATCTGCAGCAGGCGCTCGCGGTCTTCGTCCATCGCCGGGATGGAACCCATCAGGCCGACGGTATAGGGATGCGCCGGCCGATGAATCACGTCGGCAACCGGGCCGATCTCGACGATGCGTCCGGCGTACATCACGGCGACGCGGTCGCAGGTCTCGGCGATCACGCCCATGTCGTGCGTGACGAGCATCACTGCGGCACCGTGCTCGCGGCACACCTTCTTCAGCAGCGCGATGATCTGCGCCTGGATCGATACGTCCAGCGCCGTCGTCGGCTCGTCGGCGACGATCAGCTTGGGCTCGGCGGCCAGGGCCAGCGCGATCACCACGCGTTGGCGCATGCCGCCCGAGAACTGGTGCGGGTACTGGTCGAAGCGCGCCTCGGGCGCCGGGATGCCGGTGTCGGCCAGCAGCGAGATCGCCCGATCGCGTGCCTGCTCCTCGTTGAGTGGCAGGTGGGTGCGGATCGTCTCCACGAGTTGCCGGCCGACGGTGTACAGCGGGTTCAGCGAGGTCAGCGGGTCCTGGAAGATGGCGCCGATGTGGCGGCCACGCAGCTTGCGCATCTCTTCGTGCGGCAGCTTGTCGATGCGCCGGCCCTCCAGCAGGATTTCGCCGCCAGCGATGCGCCCGGGCGGCTCGAGCAGGCCGATGATGGCCGCGCCGGTGAGCGACTTTCCGGCACCGGACTCTCCGACCACACCGAGAATCTCGCCCGGCGCGATGTCGAACGAGACATCGTCGATGGCCAGCAAGGTGCCGCGGCGCGTCGGGAAGTCGACGCTCAGGTTGCGCACCTCCAGCAAGGGCGAACTCATCGCAGCCTCGGGTTCATCGCGTCGCGCAGCCAGTCGCCCAGCAGGTTGATCGACAGCGAGATCATCACCAGCACGAGGCCCGGGAAGATGGTGATCCACCATTCGCCCGAGAAGAGGAAGTCGTTGCCGACGCGGATCAGCGTGCCCAGCGACGGCTGAGTCGGCGGCACTCCCACGCCGAGGAAGGACAGCGTCGCCTCGATCAGGATGGCCGAGGCCACCTGGATCGTCGACAGCACCAGCACCGGCCCCAACACGTTGGGCAGCACGTGGCGCAGCATGATGCGCCCGGACGAGACGCCGATCACGCGGGCAGCCTGCACGTATTCCTTGTTGCGCTCGACCATCGTCGAGCCGCGCACGGTGCGTGCGTACGGCACCCAGCCAGGCAGCGCGATGGCCAGGATCAGCACGGCAAAGGCCAGCGTGTCGTGCGCGTTCGGGAACAACGCTCGGCCCACGCCGTCGATCAGCAGCGCGATCAGGATCGAAGGGAACGACAGCATCACGTCGCAGATGCGCATGATCAGCGCATCGACGCGGCCGCCGACGAAACCCGACAGCAGGCCGAGGCCGACGCCCACCACCACCGACACCGCCACCGAAGCCAGCCCGACGAGCAGCGAGATGCGCGCGCCGTACATCAGCGCGGACAGCACGTCACGGCCCTGGTCGTCGGTGCCCAGCAGGTACTTGGGCTTGCCTTCGGCCTCCCAGGCCGGTGGCAGCCGCGCGTCACCCAGTTCGAGCGAGGCCAGGTCGAAGGGGTTGTGCGGCGCGACCCAGTGCGCGAACACGGCGCAGAAGACGCAGAGCAAAGCCACCGCCGCGGCGGCCATGGCCACCGGCGAGGTGCGGAAGCTGTGCCAGACGTCGCCGTCGAAGAATCGTTGCAGGGCCGAAGGCATGGATCGTTGCGTCTACTTCACCACGATCCACTTGAAGGGCATGAAATTGTCGGGCAGTTGCACGAGCTCGACGTTCTTCTTCATGGCCCAGGCCAGTGCCTGTTGATGCAGCGGGATGTGGCCGAAGTCGTCGGTATGCAGCTTGAAGGCCTCGGCGATCATCGCGTTGCGCTTGGCCTCGTCGGTCTCGCTCTGGATCTTCAGCGTCAGCTCGTCGACCTTGGCGTTGCTGTAGGAGCCGAGATTGAACAGGCCCTGGCCCTTCTCGGTCGGCGTGGCCATCAGGTTCGACAGCGCGTTGTGCGAATCGTAGGTGCCTGGCGTCCAGCCGAGCATGTAGAAGCTGGTGTTGCGGCTGAGGATCTTCGGGAAATAGGTCGCCTTCGACTCGGCCTGCAGGTTGATCTTCACGCCGATGCGTGCGAGGTTGGCCGCCACCGCCTGGCAGATCTCGCCGTCGTTGACGTAGCGGTCGTTCGGGCAGTTCATGCCCACCTCGAAGCCATTCGGGTATCCGGCCTCGGCCATCAGCTTCCTCGCCGCTTCGACATCGTGGGGCGGGCGCTTGTTCAGCTCGGCAACGAAGCCCTTGATGCCGGGCGCCACCATCAGCCCGGTCGGCGTGGCCGCGTTGCGCATCACGCGGGTGCGGATCGTCTCGATGTCGATGGCCTGGTAGAAGGCCCGCCGCACGCGGATGTCCTTGAAAGGATTCTTGCCCTTGACGCTGGAGAACAGCAGCTCGTCGCGCTTCTGGTCCATGCCCAGGAAGATCGTGCGCAACTCCGGACCTTGCAGCACTTTCAGGTTGGAGCTGCCCTTGAGCCGCTCGGCGTCTTGCAGCGGCACCGGCTCCATCACGTCGATCTCGCCGGACAGCATTGCGGCCACGCGCGTGGCGTCGTTGCCGATGGGGGTGAAGATCACCTCGTCGACGTTGCTCTCGACCTTGGCCCAGTAGTTGAAGTTGCGCACGAGCACGGTGCGCGTGGTGGGCTGCCGCTCCTTGGTGCGGAACGGGCCGGTGCCGTTGGTGCGGAACGAGGCGGCGTTCTCGATGCCCTTGCGCCGGTCCACCGGCTTCTCGGCCTTGTTCGTCTCGCACCACGACTTGTTCATGATGTAGACGAGCGAGATCACGTCCGGCAGGATCGGGAAGGGCGAGCTCGTCTCGATGTCGACGGTGAAGTCGTCGACCTTGCGCACTTCCTTGATGGCCGAGGTGTAGCCCTTCATGTCGGAGCCCTCACCGGCAGCGCGCTTGAAGCTGAACACCACATCGTCGGCAGTGAACTTCTCGCCGCCATGGAAGGTGACGCCCTTGCGCAGCTCGAAGCGCCACACCGTCGGCGAGGTGGCCGACCATTTGGTGGCCAGCGCAGGCGCCAGCCCGAGCTTCTTGTCGCGGCCGATCAGCGGCTCGTAGACGTTGCCGGTGAAACTCAGCTGCAGCGATTCGTTCAGCGAGTGCGGGTCCATCGAATTGGAGTCGCCCTGGTTGGCCACGCGCAGCGTGGCGGCCAGCGCGCTGCCGCAGGCCAGGGCCAGCGCGGCGGCGATGAGTGAGTGGCGCAGTGTCATGGAGACTCCCCTTGGATGGTCTGGGTACTCGGGTGGGCGAGCGATCGCTCGACGAGCGAGGCGAACAACGCGGCACCCAGCGGCAGCACGTCGTCGTTGAAATCGTAGCGGCTGTTGTGCAGGAAGCAGCTGCCCTCGCCGCCCTGCCCAAGCCGCAGGTAGGCGCCGGGCTTGACCTGCAGCATGAAGGAGAAGTCCTCCGCACCCATGCTGGGCGGCAGTTCGCGCACCACGTGCGCCTCGCCGACCAGCGACGCCGCCACGTCGGCGGCGAAGCTCGCTTCACGCGCCGAATTGATCGTGGCCGGGTAGCTGCGGATGTACTTGAGCCGCGCGGTGGCGCCGAAGCCGAGCGCGACCGACTCGACCAGCCGGCCCAGGCGGTCTTCGATCATGTCCTGCACCTCGCGCCGGAAAGTGCGCACGGTGCCCACCAGCCGCGCCTCGCGCGGGATCACGCTATAGGCCGTCGGCTCGCCGGCGTGCATGGAGCACAGGCTGACCACCGCGTTGTCGATCGGGCTGACGTTGCGTGACACGAGGCTCTGCGCCGCGGTGATGATGTGCGCCGCCACCAGCACCGGGTCGATTGCCAGGTAGGGATGTGCGCCGTGGCCGCCTCGGCCCTGGATGACGATCTCGATGCGGTCGGCAGCTGCCATCATCGGCCCCGCGTTGACGCCCACCGTGCCCGCGGGCAAGGCCGGCCAGTTGTGCATCGCGTAGACCGACTCGACCGGGAAGCGATCGAACAGGCCGTCGTCGATCATCGCCTTGGCGCCGGCGAAGCCTTCTTCGCCGGGCTGGAAGATCAGCACGGCGGAGCCGTCGAAGTCACGTGTCGCAGCCAGGTAGCGCGCGGCACCGACCAGCATGGTCGTGTGGCCGTCGTGACCGCAGCCGTGCATCAGGCCGCGGGTCGCGGATCGCCAGGCGAAGTCGTTCTCCTCGACCAGAGGCAGTGCGTCCATGTCGGCACGCAAGCCGATGGCGCGCGCCGACGCGCCGCGGCGACCCCGCACCACACCCACCACGCCGGTGCGCCCGACGCCTTCGTGGATCTCGTCGACACCGGCCACACGCAGCGCCTCGACCACGCGCGACGCGGTGCGACGCTCTTCGAAGCCGAGCTCCGGGTGGGCGTGCAGGTCACGGCGGAACGCCGTCAGCTCGCCATGCCACATGGCCAGACGCCGGTAGGCGCCTTCGACAGGCATCGCGGAAACCGCCGACATCAATGCCCTCCGGTGCCCGACGCGAGGCGCAGGCGCGGGTCGACCGCGAAGTACAGCAGGTCGACCACGAGATTGATGAGCACGAAGATCAGCGCGATCAGGCACAGGTAGGCGGCCATCACAGGGATGTCGGCGAACTGCACCGCCTGGATGAAGAGCAGACCCATGCCCGGCCACTGGAACACCGTCTCGGTGATGATCGCGAAGGCGATGAGAGACCCGAGTTGCAGGCCGGTGATCGTGATCACCGGCACCAGCGTGTTCTTCAGCGCATGCCCGAAGTACACCGTGCGATCCGGCAGGCCGCGTGCCCGCGCGAACTTGATGTAGTCGGTGCGCAGCACCTCGAGCATCTCGGCGCGCACCAGACGCATGATCAGAGTGAGCTGGAACACCGACAGCGTGATGGCCGGCAGGATCAGGTGCTTCCAGCCATCGACGGTAAGGAAGCCGGTGGTCCAGGGGCCGAGGCTCACCACGTCGCCGCGGCCGAAACTCGGCAGCACCTTGAGCAGCACGGCGAAGACAAGGATCAGCAGGATGCCGATCAGGAATGTGGGCAGCGAGACGCCGATCAGCGAGAAGGTCATCAGCAGCTGCGAGAAGAAGTTGCCCCGCCGCAGCGCCGCATAGACGCCCATCGGAATGCCCACCAGCAAGGCGATCGCCGCCGCCAGCGATGCGAGTTCCAGCGTGGCTGGCAGACGCTCGGCTATCAGCGACGAGACCTTGCGGCCCTGCCGCAGGCTCAGCCCGAATTCACCCTGCAGCGCATTGCCCACGAAAGCGGCGAACTGCACCGGGAAGGGTTGATCCAGTCCCAGGTCGGCCCGCAACTGCGTGCGCTGCTCGGGCGTGGCGTCCTGCCCCAGCAGGTTGGTGACCGGGTCGCCGACATACTGAAACAGCATGAAGGCGATGAAAGCCACCGTGAGCATGACGACGATCGCCTGCAACAGGCGACGCAGGATGAAGGCAAGCATGCGATGGAGTCGATGGGCAGCGCGCCGGCTCGGTGCCGGCAGCGCAGTTCAGCAAATTGCATGCCCCGCGCCAAGCGGGAATGCCCGGATCATCGCCGATTCACAACGGCCTGCCGTCGCGGCCGAGCACGCGCACCTCGCCATACTGCCCCGCAGACTTGGCCGCGGTGTTGTCAGCGTCGGTCATCAGGGCGACCCCGATGAGTTGCCCCGGTTCCTCACCGAAAGCCTTGCGGAAGTCAGCTCGCAGATCCCGCTCGTAGTGCAGCCAGCGGCCGCACTGCCCAGGCCCCGACTCGAGCACGATCTTGCGGACCCGATCGGTGCGCGGGCCGCGGATCACCGACTCTGCGGCTGCGCGGTTGTCCCAGACGTACATCAGCGTCGCATAGGGCGGCGGTTCTCCGGTGAGCACCTGCGCCAGTTCGAACAGCATCCGATTGCGCGCCGAGAGCTGCCCGTGATCGCCATCGAAGGCGAAAACCAGACGCACCGGCGAGTCCGACACGTCGGCGTCGCTCAGGTCGGCCTGCTCGATCAGGCTGGCGACGCGCCAGGAGAACTGCACCCGCCCGATCTGCGCCGGGTCGATCCGCAGCTTGCGCCGCAGCATGCTGGCTGACGCATCCGCCTGCGCATGCATGACGACACGTCCGCCGTCGCTGCGCGTCTCGTAGACCGTGCTGCGCTTGCCCGGCAACACGAACTCCTGCCAGTTCTGCCAGGGCCCGCGATCGGCCGGCACCGACGAAGGCATCGGCGCACAGGCGCACAGCAGCAGAGGCAGAACGGTGGATAGTCTGCGATTCATGGGGGAAGAGGACAGATTGGTCGGCTCCATGAAAAAGGCCGCCCGAAGGCGGCCTTTCAAGATCGCTCGATTCAAGCTCGCACGAGGCGAGCCCGCATCAGAACGTGTGACGCAGACCGAAGGCGTAAGCCGTGCTGCGCTCACCCTTGGTGCCGTTGGCGGCACGCCCGGTGGCGCTGCCGAAGTCGGCGTACAGGTTGGTGCGCTTGCTCAGGTTGTAGTTGTAGCCCAGGCCGATCTTCTTGTGACCGGTCTCGACGCCATTCTCGAACGAGATCTTCGAGAAGCCGACCTTCAGCAGGCCGTTGCCCAGCGGAGCGCTGGCCGACAGCAGGTACACCTTGTTGTCGTCGGCACCCAGGGCACCCGACTTCGACTTGGCGTAGTAGAACATCGGCTTCACGAAGCCGAGGTTGTAGTGCAGCGCGAAGTTGGTCACGCCACGGCCGTCGCTGGCGCCATCATTGATCTTCTCGAAGCCCAGGCCGGCGTAGATCGGACCCGCGGCGTACTCGACGTTGAAGCCGGTGTTGCGGCCTTGTTGCGTGGCCTCGGACAGGCTCACGGCGACGTTGGCGGTCAGACCACCCAGCGACGGAGTCTTGTAGCCGATGGTGTTCGACGAACGGGCGCTGCCGCCAGCCGGCCAGGCCGCTTGCGGGGAGGTCGTCACGCCGGAAGCAACGTCCGGGGTCATGTAGCCGGCCCAGTTGATGCCCACACCGGTCTGGCCGACGCCGTCGTTGCCGAACGGATCCGACTTCAATTGCACCCAGAAGGCCGGGGTGTACTCACGGCCCAGGTACACGGCACCGGCAGCGGCGCTGCTCAGTTGCACGTAGCTGCGGCCGTTCCAGAACGGGGTCTGGTTCTGCGCGCCGGTGTCCGGGTTGAAGCGGTGTTCGATCTGGAACTGAGCCGACAGGCCGCCACCCAGGTCTTCGTTGCCGCGGAAGCCCAGACGCGAAGTCGTGGACTGCTGCATCGTCCACACGTCGCCGGCCGGCGCACCGGGGTTGACGGCGTAGGTCGTGCCAGCCTTCTGGTTGGCCTTGGCAATGCTCATGTCGAGCACGCCGTAGATGGTGACCGACGACTGAGCCGAAGCGGTGCCGGCGAATGCGCCCAGAACTGCGAGAGCGAGCAGAGATTTTTTCATTGCGACTATCTCCTAGGTTGAACAAGAGGTCCCGATCGACTGGCGCCCTCGCGGGCAGATCAGGCCGAACCCCCTCAGCGGAAGTTGGGCGTATTGCACCAGAGCCCTCCTGGGCTTGCAAAGGATTGACGGGTATTTCGCCCGCGTTGTTGCCTGAGCACAACGAGGCGTAACGAGGTCATCAGCGCGTCATCTCCCCTGGGAAAACCCCAAGAATCGCCTGCGACGGGAGACTCCCCATGGCCAGCGGGGGTGGCGGCACGCGTATGCTCGCCGACTGATGCCTGACGCTTCGCACACGCCCATGGACTCGCTGCTGATCGCCGCCGATACCGCCCTGCGCACCCTTTCCGGAGCAAGCCACGCCGCCCGTGCGTGCCCGCGCTCGCCCATCGAGCCGCCCGCGCTGTCGGAGGAGGAGCGTGCCCTGGCCGGCGCGCTGATGCGCGTGAACCATGTCGGTGAAGTCTGCGCCCAGGCGCTGTACAGCGCACAGTCGCTCGCGACGCACGATGAAGGGCTGCGCCGTCAGTTCGAACGCGCCGCGCGCGAAGAGACGGATCACCTGGCCTGGACACAGCAGCGCCTGGCGGAACTCGGGGCTCGACCGAGCCTGCTGAATCCGCTGTGGTACGGCGGCGCCTTCGCGATCGGCCTGCTCGCCGGACGGGCCGGCGATGCAGTGAGCCTGGGTTTCCTTGTCGAGACGGAGCGGCAGGTCGAGCGGCACCTGGAAGGCCACCTGCAGCGACTGCCGGCCCACGATATGGCCTCGCGTGTCATCGTCGACCAGATGCGCGACGACGAAGCGCGCCATGCTGACGACGCCGCAGCCGCAGGCGCGGCCCCGCTGCCGGCGCCGTTGCGCTGGGCGATGCGGGCAGCAGCGCGGTTGATGACCGCCACCGCGCACCGCATCTGAGCGCGCTCAGGCCTCGACGATCTCGAAGCTGGTCGTGAAGGCTGCGGTCTTGGCCAGCATGGCGCTGGCGGAACAGTACTTCTCGTGAGACATGCGGATGGCGCGATCGACGGCTGCCGGCGGCAACTCGCGCCCGCTGACCGTGAAGTGCATGTTGATGGTGGTGAACACCTTGGGGTCGGTGTCGGCGCGCTGCGCCTGCATCTTCACCTTGCAGCCGCGCACGTCATGCCGGCCGCGCTTGAGGATCAGCACCACGTCGTAGGCCGTGCAGGCGCCGGTGCCGGCGAGCACCGTCTCCATCGGCCGCGGCGCCAGATTGCGGCCCCCGCCGTCGGGCGCGCCGTCCATTGCCAGCACGTGGCCGCTGCCGGTTTCGGCGATGAAGGCCATGCCGCTGTCGGCGAGCCAGTTGATCGTGCATTCCATGGTCGAACCTCGGTCCAGCGCGCACCCCCTCGGTGCGAGCGGCGGATTGTGCACTGCGTCACCAGATTCGTTGAGCGGCCTCTCTAGCGAAGATGCGATGCGGATATTGCGATGCAGCATGAAAGGACCTACACTGCTTCGCATACGGTCGTCGTTTGTGTTCGTTTCGGCGCGTTTTCGACGACTGTTCCGTTTGTCTCCTCCACCTCCTCCATTGGTGGATTCAGCCCAAGGCAGCAATGCCTTGGGCTTTTTTCTGGGCGGGGCGTGCCACACGGCGACGGTATGATGCGGCGCCGCAAACGCCCACCTGGAGAGCCACCATGGCCGGCAAAAGCCGCAGCTCCGAGAACAAGAAGAAGATCGCGCCGGCAGCACTGACCCTGGCCGACTACCTGCAGAAGATCCTCACGGCGCGTGTCTACGACGTTGCCCACGAGACGCCGCTGGACCTGGCGCGCAGCCTGTCGCGCCGGGTCGGCAATCAGGTCTTCCTCAAGCGCGAAGACAGCCAGCCGGTGTTCAGCTTCAAGCTGCGCGGGGCCTACAACAAGATGGTCCACCTGAGCACCGAGCAGCTCAAGCGCGGCGTGATCTGCGCCTCGGCCGGCAATCACGCCCAGGGCGTCGCGCTCGGGGCAAGGCAACTCGGCTGCCGCGCGCTCGTCGTCATGCCGGTGACGACGCCCAAGCTGAAGATCGACGCGGTGCGTGCGCTCGGCGGCGACGTGGTGCTGCACGGCGAAAGTTACTCGGATGCCTACCTTCACGCGACCGAACTGGAGCGCGAGCAGGGCCTGACCTTCGTGCATCCGTTCGACGATCCCGACGTCATCGCCGGCCAGGGCACGATCGGCATGGAGATCCTGAGGCAGCACCAGGGTCCGATCGACGCCGTGTTCGTGGCGATCGGTGGCGGCGGCCTCGTCTCAGGAGTGGCTGCTTACATCAAGTCGGTGCGCCCGGAGATCAAGGTCATCGGCGTGCAGATGAACGACTCCGACGCGATGCTGCGTTCGGTGAAGGCGGGCAAGCGCGTGACGCTGGGCGACGTAGGCCTGTTTTCCGATGGCACAGCCGTCAAGCTGGTCGGCGAAGAGACGTTCCGGCTCGCACGCGAACTCGTGGACGAATTCGTGGTCGTGGACACCGATGCCGTCTGCGCGGCGATCAAGGACGTCTTCCAGGACACGCGCAGCATCCTCGAACCGGCCGGCGCCATGGGCGTGGCAGCCGTCAAGCAGTACGCCGAGCAGCACAAGCTGAAGGGCCGGACCTTCGTGTCCATCACCTGCGGCGCGAACATGAACTTCGACCGGCTGCGCTTCGTCGCCGAGCGGGCCGAGGTCGGCGAGCAGCGCGAGGCCTTGTTCGCCGTGACGATCCCCGAGGCGCGAGGCAGCTTCAAGCGCTTCTGCGAGCTGATCGGCCCGCGTGCGGTCACCGAGTTCAACTACCGCATCTCCGACTCGAAGCAGGCGCATGTGTTCGTGGGCGTGGCCATCGCCAACCGCGAAGAGGCCGACAAGCTCGGCCGCAACTTCGCGCGGCACGGCTTCGAAGCCCTGGACCTGACCGACGACGAACTGGCCAAGCAGCACCTTCGCCACATGGTGGGCGGCCGCAGCGAACTGGCGCAGGACGAACGGCTGTATCGCTTCATCTTCCCGGAACGACCGGGCGCCCTGATGCGCTTCCTGTCCAGCATGCATCCAGGCTGGAACATCAGCCTGTTCCACTATCGCAACCAGGGCGCGGACTATGGCCGCATCCTGGTCGGCATCCAGGTGCCCAAGGAGGACAAGAAAGCCTTCCGGGATTTCCTCGAGACGCTGGCCTACCCCTGCGAGGACGAAACGGACAATCCGGTCTACCGGATGTTCCTGCGCTGAGGAGTGGCAACCGGGTCCGCACCCGGTTGCGCGCCGGATTGCGCGCCCGTGCACCGCGCCGCACAATGCGGCCGCAGCGGCGTGATTTGTGCTTGAGCCGCCCATCGCGGCTCACTCTCGCCCGTAACGCATCATCCATGTCGGTCAATCGATCCCTGATCACCCCCACGGCCAACCCGCTGCTCGAGCAGGCCTTGCGCGAGAAACTGCAGCGGCGCAGCGAGACGACCGGCAGCCTGGGCGAACTCGAGCCGCTGGCCATCCGCCTGGGCCTGATCCAGAACACGCTCAAGCCCCGATTCCGGTCGCCGCAGATCGTGCTGTTCGCCTCCGACCACGGCCTGGCGGTCGATGGCATCGGCATCCCGGGGCGAGCCTCGACGGCCAAGCTGGTGGCACGCCTGCTCGGCTCGCAGTTGCCGGTGTCGGTGTTCGCGCGCATTCAGGGCCTCGAGTTGTCGGTGGTCGACTGCGGCGTGGCCGAGCCGGTGGTACCGCACGCCCGCCTGCTGGCGCGCAAGATCGCCCACGGCACGCGCAGTTCTCGCGCCACGATGGCGATGTCGCTCGACCAGGCTCACGCCGCGATCCGCGCCGGCATGGAGATCGCCGATTCGCTGCCGGGCAACGTGATCGCCTGCGCCGGCATCGGTGTCGGAGCCCATGAGAGCGCGGCCCTCGTGCTGTCGCGGCTGGCCGACGCCAACCTGCGCGACCTGCTGACGTCGGGCCCCAGCATGCCGCCCGAGGACCTGAATCACCTCGTCACCGTCTTGCAGGGCGCACAGACACGCCACAAGGACGCGCAGGATCCAGTCGAGGTGCTGGCCTCGTTCGGCGGTTTCGAGATGGCGATGATGGTCGGCGTGATGCTCGTCGCCGGCAGCAAGCGGCACCTGGTGATCGCCGACGGCATGACCGCCTGCGCCGCGCTGATGGTGGCCTCGCGCATCGCCCCGGCCGTCACCGACTACTGCGTCTACTGCCGCAGCCACAACCACCACGGCCTGGACCGCGCGCTGTCGCTGTTCCAGGCCACGGCGCTGCTTGAACTGGGCATGGAAAGCACCGATGGCACCGGCGCCACGCTGGCCTGGCCGCTGGTGCGCAGTGCCGCCGCCTTGTTGACCGAAGTGGCCGAGGGCGAAGACCCGGGTCCGTCGCAGCCCATGCCGATGAACCTGGCCACTGGAGCGCCCGCCGCCTGAGCGGCGTGGACGCGATTCAGCGGTTGTTCAGGCCCGGGACGCGCGAGCCGCCGCCCGGCAATGCCGTGGGCAACGGTGCCTGGTTGGGCAGGGCCGAGGGCACACCCGGAAGGGAGGGCCGGCCCGCCACCGGTGCCGGCTGGGGAAGCGGCGCGGGCGGCGGTGCGATCATCGGTGCAGGCGCCGGCGTTGCGGCAGGCGGCGGAGAGGCCGCAGTCCCGAACTTCACGCCGTCACCCGCCGATGGCAAGGACCCGGTGGCCGGAGCGGGCAGCATCGGCACCTCGAGCGTCACTGCCGGGCTGCCTTGCGACAGACCGATCGAGGCCGTGCGCAGGCTGACGGCCTGCAAGACCAACTCGCCGTCGACGCGGGCGCCCACCGGGTAGGCCCGTGCCGGCTTGGCATCGACGGCAATCAGGGCGAAGCCGGAACCGCTGGCCTGTTTGCCGGCCATCACGCCCAGCAGCTTGAAGCGCGAAGCCAGTTCGGGGGCCGGTGCGGCCTTGTCCGCTGCCGCCGAGGCAGTGGCGCCCAGCAGGCGCGACAGATCGCCGCGCATCGCGACGGATTCGCCGACGGCCACGGCGTACGCCGGCGCGGGCTGGGGCCGCACGAGCATGCGCAGCCCCCAGAAGACGGCGGTCGCCGCCACCAGGGCCCAGACGACGAAGGCGGTGAGTCTTGCCAACATGCGGGGATTATGATCGACCGGGTCTGCAACACCGCGTCCCTGCTCCGGCGGGTCGTTTCACGATGTCTTCTTCCCTGCGACACATCCGGCCGCGCATGGCGCGCGGTTTCACGCTGATCGAACTGATGGTGGTGCTGGTGATCATCGGCGTGCTGGCGGCGTTGATCGTCCCCAACGTGCTCGACCGCGCCGACGATGCGCGCGTCACCGCGGCGCGCACCGACGTCAACAATCTGATGCAGGCCCTCAAGCTCTACCGCCTCGACAACCAGCGCTACCCGACCAGCGAGCAGGGCCTGCAGGCGCTGGTGGTCAAGCCGACTGCCGGCGCCATCCCGCCGAACTGGAAACCCTATCTCGAGAAGCTGCCCAACGACCCCTGGGGCCGCCCGTACCAGTACGCCAGCCCGGGGCTGAAGGGTGACATCGACGTGTTCAGCTTCGGCGCCGATGGCGTTCTCGGCGGCGACGGCAAGGACGCCGAGATCGGCTCCTGGCAGTGACGACGGAGCCTGCGTGCGAGCGCGACAAGCCGGCTTCACGCTGATCGAACTGCTGGTCGTGGTGGCGCTCATCGCCATTGCCAGCAGCGTGGTGAGCCTGGCCATGCGCGACCCGGCCAGCACACGGCTCGAGCACGAGGCCGCGCGCCTGGCCGCGCTGCTCGAATCGGCGCGCGCCGAGGCACGCGCCTCCGGGCTCGCGGCGCGCTGGGAACCGCGTGCCGAGCAGGCCGACACGCCGGGCTTCCGCTTCATCGGCCTGCCCGAGTCCTCCGATCTGCCCGGCCGCTGGCTCGTCGAAGGCGTCAGCGCCGAGGTGGTCGGCGCGCGTGCGGTGGTGCTGGGGCCCGAGCCGCTGATCGGCCGCCAGCGCATCGTGCTGAGGCTGGACGCGCAGCGCCTGACACTGGCTACCGACGGCCTCGGCCCCTTCACGGTGGCCGACAGCGAGGCCGCGCCGTGAGCCGCAGAGGCCGCGCACACGGCTTCACTCTGATCGAGGTTCTGGTCGCCCTGACCATCGTGGCGGTGACCCTGGGCGCGGGCATCAAGGCCGCCGGCGCGCTGACCGGCAACGCGCAGCGGCTGGCCGACGTGACCGCGGCGCAATGGTGCGCCGACAACCAGCTCACCGGGCTGCGCCTGGCCAAGCAGTTTCCCAGCGTAGGCGACGGCGACTTCAGCTGCGAGCAACTCGGCCGCAACTTCCAGGGCAAGCTGATCATCCGGCCGACACCCAACCCGAACTTCCGCCGCGTCGATGCGCAGATCGCCAACGACGCCGGCGAGCCGGTGCTGTCGCTGTCCACCATCCTCGGCCGCTACTGATGGACAGGACGCGCGGTTTCACGCTGGTCGAGGTGCTGGTGGCGCTGGTCATCATGGCGCTGATGGCGGGCATGGCCTGGCAGGGTGTGGACGGCATCGTGCGCACGCGCGATGCCAGCCAGAAGCAGCTCGAGCAGACGCTGCGACTGAACACCGTGCTCGCGCAGTGGCAGACCGACCTCGGCGCGGTGCAGGACACCGGCGCCGTGCCGCCGCTGGTGTTCGACGGCGCCACGCTGCGTTTGACGCGCAGCGTGCCCGACGGCGTGCAGGTGGTCGTCTGGTCGATGCGGCCGCAGGGCACGGCCAATGCCTGGGAGCGCTGGGCCAGCCCGGCGGTCACCGGCAGTGCCGCGCTGCAGGACAGCTGGTTCACCAGCCAGCAGCTGCAGGGCGGCGAACCGGGGCAGTTGCGGACGCTCGAAGGGCTGTCGCAATGGCAGGTGTACTTCTTCCAGGGCAACTCCTGGAGCAATGCGCAGTCCACCGGCAACGTGGCGGCGCCGGCACCGGCCGCGGCAGCCAGTGCGGCCGCCCCGCGGCAGGCGCTGCCTTCGGGCGTGCGTGTCGTGCTGACCTTCGCGCCGGGCAGCGGGTTGAACGGCTCGATCACCCGCGATTCGCTGCTGGGGCCCTGAAACGTGAAGCGCCACGCCCCCCGTCGACAACACGGCGCCGCACTGCTCACGGCGCTGATCATCGTCACGCTGGTGGTCACGCTTGCCGCGTCGATGGTCTGGCAGCAATGGCGTGCCGTGCAGGTCGAGGCGGCCGAACGCGCACGTATGCAGTCGGCCTGGATCCTCAACGGGGCGCTCGACTGGGCGCGCCTGATCCTGCGCGAAGACGCCCGCTCCGGCCGGCCGACCGCGCTCACCGAACCCTGGGCCACGCCGCTGGCCGAGGCGCGCCTGTCGACCTTCCTGGCCGTCGACAAGAGCAACACCGACGATGCGCCCGACGCCTTCCTGTCCGGCAGCATCACCGACGAGCAGGCGCGCTACAACCTCGCCAACCTGGTCGACAACAACGGCAAGACCCTGGCGATCGAACTGGAGGCCCTCGAGCGCCTGTGCCAGACGGTGGGCGTCTCCACCGACGTCGCCGCGCGCATCGCCAGCGGTCTGCGCGACGCCCGCGCGCCGGCCACGCAGGGCGGCAGCTCGCCGCTGCTGCCGCGCAACGTGGCACAGCTCACCTGGCTGGGCATCGACGCCGGCACCATCACTCTGCTCGAGCCCTACGTGACCCTGCTGCCGGTGCGAACGCCGGTGAATGTGAACACGGCGTCGCGCGAGGTGCTGGCGTCGGTCGTCAAGGGCATGGACCTGGCCACCGCGGAGCGGCTGGTGCAGATGCGCCAGCGTGATCCTTTCAAGACGCTCGGCTCGGTCGAGACCCAGGTGCCCGGGCTCGGCCCGTTGAACCCGCAGCAGTTCGCCGTGACCTCGAGCTACTTCGAGGTGCGCGGCCGGCTGCGCCTGGAAGACCGCATGCTCGAGCAGCGCTCGCTGGTCGAGCGCCGCGGGCTGGACATGCTGGTGCTGCAGCGCGAGCAGGTTTCCACGCGCGAAGGTGTGCGATCGTGAGCCCGCTGCGCCGCCCCAAGGGCGAAAGCCGGAGTGCGCAGCACGAAGGGATTCCAGTGGACGCGGGTCGGGCCCGATGGTGCGCAAGGGCCTGGACGCGCTACAACGGCATGACCTAAGTCGTTGATTTGTGAAGGTTTGTAGATTGGTCCTGCCTACAATGCCGCCAGCCCCGTGACCCGCAAGCCATGTCCATCCTCGTCGTACAGATCCCCGAACGCCAGCGCCTGACCGCACGCGGTGGCCCCGACGTGCAGACGCCGGTCTCGGGCCTGGGCACCGAATACGCCTACGTGACCAGCCCGGACGGGCTGCTGCTGAGCGCGCAGGGCGAGTGCAGTGCAGCGCTGCTGCCCAAGGCCAGCACGGTGGTGGCGATGCTCGCCGATACCGACGTGAGCTGGCATCGCATCACCCTGCCCAAGGCACCGGCGGCGCGCCTGCGCGCCGCGCTGGTGGGCGTGCTCGAGGAATCCCTGCTCGACGACGCGGACGAGGTGCACCTGGCCGTGGCGCCCGATGCCACGGCCGGGCAAGCCACCTGGGTGGCCGCTGTCGACCGCCGCTGGCTGCGCGCCGAACTCGCCGTCCTCGAGAAGGCCGATGTCTTCGTCGACCGCATCGTGCCTTCGTCGTGGCCCGACGATCCGCCCAGCGGGCACTTCGCCGAGACGCGGACCCTTGCGGCCGGCACCGACCAGGGCGTGATGCTGCACTGGGCCCATGCCGACGGCGTGGCCAGCATCCGGCTGCAGGGCGGCCTGCCGCGCGCGCTGATCCCGCGGCCCGCGCCAGCTGGCACACGCTGGAGCGCCACGCCGGGTGCGGCCGCCTCGGCCGAACAGTGGCTGGGCATGCCGGTCAACGTGATGGCGCGCCCTGAACGTGCACTGCAGGCCGCGCGCAGCCTGTGGAACCTGCGCCAGTTCGACCTCGCGCAGCGCACCCGCGGTGCCCGCGCTTTGCGCGACGGTCTCCGCCGCATGGCCAGCCCGCAGTGGCGTCCGGTTCGCCTGGGCCTGGCGGCGCTGGTGATCGCGCAGATCGTCGGGCTGAACCTGTGGGCCTGGCACCAGCGCAGCACGATCGAGGCGCGCAAGGTGGCGCTGCAGGGCGTGGTGCGCGCCGCGTTCCCGCGCGTCAGCGACCTCGACATCCAGCGTGACGCCGCCGCCGTGATGCAGCGCGAGGTGCAGACGCTGCGTGCCGTGGCCGGCAAGGCCGGCGAGACCGACCTCGAGCCGATGCTGATGGCCGCGGCGGCCGCCTGGCCGACCGACCGGCCGCCGGCCGAGATGCTGCGCTACGAGACAGGCCGGCTCACGCTCGGCGCCGCCGGCTGGACCGAGCCGCAGATCGCGCAGTTCCGCGGCACGCTGCAGACGTCGGGTTGGCAGGTCGATGCCAACGGCACGCAGCTCGTGATGTCGCGCGCCCGCCCGGGAACCCGTTCATGAGCACCAAGGCACTCGCCCTCCCCCCCGCGCTGACGCAGTGGCGCGAGCGCAGCCGCGGCTACTGGCGCAGCCGCGCACCGCGCGAACGTCTGGCGCTTGGCGCCGCCGCCGCCGCGGTCGGCGTGTTGCTGGTCTGGCTGGTGTTCGTGCAGCCGGCCTGGCGCACGCTGCGCGACACGCCGGCCCAGCTCGACCAGCTCGACGCGCAACTGCAGCAGATGCAGCGCCTGGCCGCCGAGAGCCAGAGCCTGCGCGGCGTCGCCGCGGTGTCGCAGGCCCAGGCCGCTGCGGCACTGAAGTCCGCCACCGACAGGCTCGGCGACAAGGCCCGTCTGTCGCTGCAGGGCGAGCGTGCCTCGCTCACGCTCAACGGCGTCTCGCCCGAGGGTTTGCGCGGCTGGCTGCTCGAGGCGCGCAGCGCAGCGCGTGCACGGCCGGTCGAGGCCCAGCTCACGCGCGGTGCGCAGGGCTACACCGGCACGCTTGCCGTGAGCCTGGGAACCGGGGGCACGCCATGATCGGCCGGCGCCGCAAGCCGCGGCCCTGGTCGAACACCGCCACCGGCTGGGGCGAGTCGACCTTCGCCGAGATCGCCTGGGACAAGTCGCGCGGCGCCGCCACCCGCTGGGCGGTGTTCGGCGCCTTCGTCGGCGTGCTGATCGGCGTGGTCGTGTTCGCGCCGGCCGCCTGGCTGGCCAGCGCGATCGCCTCGGCCACCGGCCAGCACCTGCTGCTGGCCGATGCGCGCGGCACGGTGTGGACGGGCAGCGCCGTCGTCGTGCTCACCGGCGGGCCCGGCAGCCGCGACGCCAGCGCCCTGCCCGGACGGCTCGACTGGACGGTGGGGCTCAAGGGCCTCGGCCTCGAACTGCGCGCCCGCCACGCCTGCTGCCTGAACGGCACCACCTCGCTGACACTGCGCCCGGGCCTCGGCCGTGTCGCCGTGACGCTGGCCTCCAACCCGGGCTGGATCGGGCAATGGCCCAGCGCCTGGCTCGGCGGCCTGGGCACGCCCTGGAACACGATGCAGATGGGCGGCTCGGTCCGCCTGGCCTCGCCCGGCCTGACGGTCGAGTCGGTGCAGGGCCGCTGGCGCCTGGCCGGCCGCGCCGACGTCGACCTGCTCGACGTCTCCTCGCGCCTGTCCACGCTCGACACGCTGGGCAGTTACCGCCTGACGGTGGCGGCCGACCCTTCCGGCAACGGCGCGTCGCAGCTCACGCTGTCGACACAGCAGGGCGCGCTGCAACTCTCGGGCAACGGCAGCATCGGCCCGACCGGCGTGCGCTTTCGCGGCGAGGCCCGCGCGGCCGCCGGCGAAGAAGCCCCGTTGACCAACCTGCTGAACATCATCGGGCGGCGCGACGGCGCACGGTCCGTCATTTCGATCGGATGAGCATGAAGCCACTCCTGCCTTCGGGCCCTCTCTCGCGCCGCGTCTGGCCGGCCACGCTGGCCGCCGCGCTGCTGTGCGCCGCGCTCGTGCCGCCGCCCGCCGCCTTCGCGCAATCGCCCAAGGCGCGTTTCTCCGGCGAACCGGTGACGCTGAACTTCGTCAACGCCGACATCGAGGCGGTGTCGCGTGCGATGGGCGCGATCCTCAAGCAGCAGTTCGTCGTCGACCCGCGCGTCAAGGGCACCGTGACGCTGTTCAGCGAGCAGCCGATCTCGCCGCGCGAGGCTTACCTGAACTACCTGGCCGCGCTGCGCGGCCTGGGCTTCACGGTCGTCGAGGTCGGCGGCCTGTTCAAGGTGGTTCCCGAGGCCGACGCCAAGCTGCAGACCGGCACGGTCGCGGTGGGCGAGACCGGTCGCCGCGGCGACCAGATCCTCACGCAGGTGTTCAAGCTCAACCACGAGAACGCCAACAACCTGGTGCCGGTGCTGCGCCCGCTGATCAGCCCGAACAACACCATCAATGCCAACCCGGGCAACAACTCGCTGGTCATCACCGACTACGCCGACAACCTGCAGCGCATCGGCAAGATCATCGCGGCCATGGATACGCCAGCCGCTGGCGAAGTGGAAGTGATCCCGCTGCGCAACGCCGTCGCGGCCGACCTCGCGCCCATCGTGCAGCGCCTGTCCGACTCGTCCGGTGCGGCCGTGCCGGGCGCCCCGGCCGGCGGCGCCACCAGTTCGGTGATCGCCGATTCGCGCAACAACAGCCTGCTGGTCAAGGCCGGCAGTCCGGCGCGCATGGCCAGCATCCGCTCGCTGGTCGAGCGGCTGGACCAGCCGCTGCAGGGCTCGGCCGCGGCAGGCAACGTCTGGGTCGTGCACCTGAAGAATGCCGACGCCACCAAGCTCGCGCAGGTGCTGCGTGCCGCTGTCTCCGGCGCCGGTGGCGGCGGTGGTTCCGCGACGCCGTCCGCCACGACGGCCACCCCGGCCACCCAGCCGGCCGTGACCGCCGGCGGCGCCTCGCCGCAGGCCACCGCGCCGGTGAGCGCCAGCGCCGGGCCGTCCACCGGCGGCTTCATCCAGGCCGACCCGTCGACCAACTCGCTGATCATCACCGCCGCCGAGCCGATGTACCGGCAGCTGCGCGCGATGATCGAGCAGCTCGACTCGCGCCGCGCGCAGGTCTACATCGAGAGCATGATCGTCGAGGTGTCGGGCGACAACGCCGCCGACTTCGGCTTCCAGTGGCAGGGGCTGCTGGGCAGCAGCGGCGACAAGTACGGCGTGGCCGCCGGCACCAACTTCAACGCCGGCAACTCGTCGAGCAACAACATCGTCTCGCTGTCCGGCGCGCTGGCCGGCGGCACGCTCACCGCGCCGGGCCAGGGCCTGAACATCGCGCTGCTGAAGAACTACGGCGGCACCTACGCGCTGGCCGCGGTGGCGCGGCTGCTGCAGAGCCAGACCAACACCAACATCGTCTCGACGCCGAACCTGATCACGCTCGACAACGAGGAAGCGAAGATCATCGTGGGCAGCAACGTGCCCTTCGTCACCGGCCAGTTCACCAACACCGGCACGGCGACGACCAGCCCGTTCCAGACCATCGAGCGCAAGGACGTCGGCATCACGCTGCGCATCAAGCCGCAGATCGGCGAGGGCGGCACGATCCGCATGACGATCTTCCAGGAGTCGTCCAGCGTCAGCGACAAGGTCGCACCGGGCACCAACAACGCCGGCCCGTCGACCGACAAGCGCTCGATCGAGTCGACCGTGGTCGTCGACGACGGCGCGATCCTGGTGCTCGGCGGCCTCATCGAGGACAAGTTCACCGAGAACAAGACCAAGGTGCCGCTGCTCGGCGACCTGCCGCTGGTCGGCGGCCTGTTCCGCAGCGCCACGCGCACCAAGACGCGCACCAACCTGATGGTCTTCCTGCGCCCGGTGATCATGCGCGACGCCGAGGCGGCCAAGCGCATGTCGCTGGATCGATACGACCTCATCCGCGCGATGCAGCAGGACGCGCAGCCCGCGCCCAGCCTGGTGATGCCGATCAACGATTCGCCCGTGCTGCCGCCGCAGCGCGCGCCGTCGGCCGCCCCGGCCGCCTCGGCGCCCTGAGGAGGCGAACATGGGCGCGCGCCACCCCCTGCCCTACCAGTTCGCCAAGGCGAACACGCTGCTGCTCGAAGACGACGGCGAGCGCCTCGTGCTGTGGGCGCCGGAATCGGTGCCGCTGACGGCGCTGTCCGAGGTGCTGCGCGTCTACGACGTCGACGCGCTCGAGCGCGAGGCCGCGCCGTCGCTGGCCAGCCGCATCGCCGCCGCCTATGCGGGCAGCGAGTCGAGCGCGGCCACGGTGATCGGCGAGGTCGAGAGCGCCGTCGACCTGTCGCGCATGATGCAGGACCTGCCCGCGGTCGAAGACTTGCTTGAGGCCGCCAACGACGCGCCGATCATCCGCATGCTCAACGCGCTGCTTACGCAGGCCGCGAAGGACGGCGCCTCCGACATCCACATCGAGCCCTACGAACGCAGCTCGGCGGTGCGCTTCCGCGTCGACGGCACGCTGCGCGAGGTGGTGCAGCCCAACCGCGCGCTGCACGCCGCGCTGATCTCGCGCCTGAAGATCATGGCCGAGCTCGACATCGCCGAGAAGCGCCTGCCGCAGGACGGCCGCATCTCGCTGCGCATCGGCGGCCGCGCGGTCGACGTGCGCGTGTCCACGCTGCCCAGCGCGCACGGCGAACGCGCGGTGCTGCGCCTGCTCGACAAGGGCGAGGCCAAGTTCTCGCTCGAGTCGCTGGGCATGGACGGCGATGTGCTCAGCCGCTTCGACCGGCTGATCCAGCAGCCGCACGGCATCGTGCTCGTCACCGGCCCGACGGGCTCGGGCAAGACGACCACGCTGTACGCGTCGCTCGGCCGCGTCGACACCGCCACCACCAACGTGCTGACGGTGGAAGACCCGGTCGAATACGAACTCGCCGGCATCGGCCAGACGCAGGTCAACCCGAAGATCGACCTCACGTTCGCGAAGGCGCTGCGCGCCATCCTGCGCCAGGACCCGGACGTCATCATGATCGGCGAGATCCGCGACTTCGAGACCGCGCAGATCGCCATCCAGGCCTCGCTGACCGGCCACCTGGTGCTGGCCACGCTGCACACCAACGACGCACCTTCGGCGGTGACGCGCCTGACCGACATGGGCGTCGAGCCCTTCCTGCTGTCGAGCTCGCTGCTCGGCGTGCTCGCGCAGCGGCTGGTGCGCAAGCTGTGCCCGCACTGCAAGAAGGTCGACGATCGCGGCCGCTACCACCCGGTGGGCTGCAAGGAATGCGGCATGAGCGGCTACAAGGGCCGCACCGGCGTGTACGAGCTGATGGTCGCCGACGACAAGGTGCGCGCGCTGATCCACAGCCGCGCGGCCGAGAGCCAGCTGTTCGTCGCCGCCGAATCGGCCGGCCTGCGCTCGATGCGCGAGGACGGCGAACGCCTCGTCGAGCTGGGCATCACCTCGGCCGAAGAGGTCATGCGCGTGACGAGGGAATGACATGAACCCCCGAGCTTGCCGCTTTGCGTCTTCGCGGCCCCCCGAGGGGGCGTGTCCGCCTTGGGGCGGCCCGGCGGCGGACTAGCCCGATGCCCGCCTACAAGTTCGAGGCCCTCGACGCCACCGGCAAGGCCAGCAGCGGCCTGCTGGAGGCCGACAACGCCAAGGCGGCACGGGCGCAGCTGCGCGCCCAGTCGCTGGTGCCGCTGGACGTCAAGCAGGTCGAGGCCTCGGGCACCAGCGGCGGCGGCCTCAGCCTGAAGCGCCGCGTCTTCAACAACACGGGCCTGACGGTGTGGACGCGCCAGCTCGCCGGCCTGGTCGGCTCCGGGCTGCCGCTCGAACGATCGCTGACGGCTCTCGCCGACGAGGCCGAGGACAACCGCCAGCGCGAGCTGGTGGCGCACCTGCGCAGCGAGGTCAACTCCGGCTCGACCTTCGCTCGCGCGCTGGCCACCGCGCCGCGCGAATTCGACGACGTCTACCGCGGCGTGGTCGCCGCCGGCGAGGCCAGCGGTGCGCTCGGGCCGGTGCTCGAGCGCCTGGCCGACGACCTGGAGGAACGCCAGGCGCTGCGTGCCAAGCTGATCGGCGCCACGCTCTACCCGGCCATCGTCTCGCTGATCGCGGTGGTGATCGTGATCTTCCTCGTCACCTACGTGGTGCCGCAGGTGGCCTCGGTGTTCACCAGTTCGAAACGCGCGCTGCCTGCGCTCACGGTGGCGATGCTCGCCATCAGCGGCTTCCTGCGCAGCTGGGGCTGGCTGCTGCTGCTGGCCATCGCGGCGGGTGTGGGCACGCTGCTGTTCATGCTGCGCAATGAGGCTTTCCGAGAGCGTTTCGACGCCGCCTGGCTGGGCCTGCCGCTGATCGGCAAGCTCTCGCGCGGCTACAACGCGGCGCGCTTCGCCGGCACGCTGGCGATGCTGGCCAGCGCCGGCGTGCCGATCCTCAAGGCGCTGCAGGCGGCGGCGGAGACGCTGTCCAACCGCGCCATGCGCGCCGATGCGATGGATGCACTGATCCAGGTGCGCGAGGGCGCGCCGCTGGCTTCGGCGCTGGCAGGCAAGAAGCGCTTCCCCGGACTGCTGGCGATGTTCTCGCGCCTGGGCGAGCAGACCGGCCAGCTGCCGGTGATGCTGGAACGCGCCGCGCGCCAGCTCGGTGCCGAGGTGCAGCGCCGTGCCATGCAGATGGCCACGATCCTCGAGCCGCTGCTCATCGTCGCGATGGGCGCGGTGGTCATGCTGATCGTGCTGGCGGTGCTGCTGCCGATCATCCAGCTCAACACCTGGGTGAAATGACGCCGCCGGGACCGCCGTCCGATGCATCGGGCGCGGCCCGGCCAGCGGACACGGTCGACTCGGCCCACGCGCTGGAGCAGGAACTGGCCCGGCGCCTGCTCAACCTGACCGCCGGCGTGATCCTCGCGTTCTCGGGCGCCTTCCTGCTCGTCAACCTGTGGAGCCGGCTGTGGCCCGAGGCCCTGCTTGCGGTCGGCGTGGTGGCCGGTACGGCGATCGCCTGGCACCACGCCCAGCGCACGGCCCAGCCTGTGCTCGGCATGCGGCTGCTGGTCTGGACCACCTTCTTCGGCCTGTCCGGCGGCCTGCTGCGCCAAGGCAGCACGCTGGGCCCGGCGATCTGGTGGCTCGGCGCGCTGCCGGTGCTGCTGCTGCAGGGCGGCGCGCTGATCGACGGCGTCGTGATGACGGCGCTGATCATCCTCGAGGCGGCGTTCGTCGTTCAGTTCGCGGCGCTGCTCGGCGTCGTGCCGGTCGATCCGGCGCAGCTCGGCGCGGTGCGGCGCGACATCGCCATCGTCGGCGTGCTGCTGGTCAACGGCTTCGTGATGCTGATGGGCATCCGCTGGCGCCGCGCCCTGCTCGCTCAGCTCGACGATGCGCGGCTGCAGGCGGAAGACGCGGTGCGGGTGAAGAGCCGCTTCCTCGCCAACATGAGCCACGAGATCCGCACGCCGCTGCATGGCATCGTCGGCGCAGCCGAGCTGCTGCGCGGCTCGCGGCTCGACGAAGGCCAGCGCCAGGTGCTGTCGGTGCTGCGGCGCAGCTCGGCCTCGCTGCTCGGGCTGGTCAACGACGTGCTCGACTTCTCCAAGCTCGAGGCCGGACGCATGCGTGTGGAGCACACCCGCTTCGACCTGCACGACGCGATCCACGATGCGTCCGAGGTGTTCTCGGCGCAGGCCGAGGTCAAGGACATCGAGCTGCTGTCGCACTGCACCGCCGACCTGCCGCTGACCACCGTCGGCGACGCCGCGCGGCTGCGCCAGATCCTGCACAACCTGGTGGGCAATGCGGTGAAGTTCACCGAGGCCGGCGAGGTGCGCGTGTTCGCCGCGCCCGAGCGCGGCCCCGACGGCAGCGCCTGGGTGCGCGTGTCGGTGCGCGACACCGGCATCGGCATGACCGGGGCGCAGGTGGCCGGGTTGTTCGAGGCCTTCTCGCAGGCCGACCTGTCGACCACGCGCCGCTTCGGCGGCAGCGGCCTGGGCCTGGCCATCGCGCGCGAGCTCGCTGAATTGCTCGGTGGCCGCATCGAGGTGCAGAGCCTCGCCGGGCGAGGCTCCAGCTTCATGCTGCTGATGCCGCTGGTCGACAGCCCGCAGGCCGCGCCGGCGCCAGCGCTGCTCGCCGGCGTGCAGGTGCAGGTGGTCAGCCCGCAGCGCAGCCGCCGCGAAGACCTCGCCGAACTGGTGCAGCGACACGGCGGCGCCTGCGAGGCCTTCGAGGCGCTGCCCGCGCCCGGCAGCCCGCACGCGCCAGGCAGCCGGCAGATCGTGCTGTGCGACGACCGCGCACTCGCCGCTGCCGGCCTGTCCGTGGCGGGCTGGGCCGACCGGCTCGCGTCGAGCGGCGAGCGCGGCGTGCTGATCGTCGGCCTGAGCGCCGACGCGCGCCAGCTGCCGCGCGAGCTGCTGCCGGTGTACCGGCCTGCAGGCCCCGCGCGCGTGATCGATGCGCTGCAGCGCGCGATCAGCGGCCAACCGCCGGACAGCGCCCGCATGGATCTCGATGGCAGCACGGCGCTAGCTGGCACTCGCCGCCCGAAGGTGCTGCTGGTCGAAGACAACCCCGTCAACCAGCTGGTGGCACAGGCGCTGCTCGAACGGCTCGGCGCCACGGTGGTGCTGGCCGGGGACGGTGCGCAGGCCCTGCAGCGCCTGAACGAGGCCGAGTTCGACGTTGTGCTGATGGATTGCCAGATGCCGGTGATGGACGGCCTGGCCTGCACGCGTGCACTGCGCGAGCGCGAAGTCCGGCTGCAGCTTCGCCGCGTGCCGGTGGTGGCGATGACGGCCGCGAGCGACGACGATGCCCGCGACGATTGCCGCGAAGCCGGCATGGACGACTTTCTCACGAAGCCGGTCGATCAGCTGCAGTTCGCCGCGGTTCTGGCACGGGTCATGCGTGCAACAGCCCCGTGATTGGGGTTTTGTTCGATGTCTCGGTTGTGGCACGCTTTGCTTCAATACAGTCGAGACGTCATGGATCCGGAGGTAGCGATCGATGAGTTCATCGAATGACCTGGTGACCGTGCCCCGCGGCGGCATTCCGCGCAGCGGGCTGCCCATCGCGCACATGCGCAGCGTGTACCGCATGGGCGACGTCGAGCGCCGGCTCGACAAGCTCCCGGCCAAGGACCACGAAAGCCTGCGCTCCACCTACGAGCGCATGATCGAGAAGGGCCCCGAGCGCTTCCAGGTCAAGCCGTCGGGCCTGCCGGTGATGGACCACCTCTACGACGACCTGCCCAACTTCGCCGAAGTGCTCGACGACGTGAAGCGGCAGTTGGCGCTGTGCGAGGACAGCCGCGACGCGCTCGAGATCACACCGCTGCTGCTGCTCGGCCCGCCGGGCGTGGGCAAGACGCACTTCGCGCGCGCGCTGTCGCATCTGCTGGGCACCGGCATGGGCTTCATCTCGATGAGCTCGATGACCGCCGGCTGGGTGCTTTCGGGTGCCTCCAGCCAGTGGAAAGGCGCGCGGCCCGGCAAGGTGTTCGAGACCCTCGTGGATGGCCAGTATGCCAACCCGGTGATGGTGGTCGACGAGATCGACAAGGCCGGCGGCGAGCACGCCTACGACCCGCTGGGCGCGCTGTACAGCCTGCTCGAGCACGACACCGCGCTGGCCTTCACCGACGAGTTCGCCGAGGTGCCGATCGACGCCAGCCAGCTGATCTGGGTCGCTACCGCCAACGATGCGCGCAGCATCCCCGACCCCATCCTCAACCGCATGAACGTGTACGAGGTGCAGGCGCCCGACCACGATGCGGCGCGCCGCATCGCGGCCAAGCTATACCACGGCATCCGCGCCGAGCACGACTGGGGTTCGCGCTTCGAGCCGCAGGCTCGGCCCGAGGTGCTCGACCGCCTGGCCGAGATGGCGCCGCGCGAGATGCGCCGCGCCTGGATGACGGCCTTCGGCAACGCCAAGCTCGACCACCGCGACCACGTGCTGCCGCGCGACCTGCCCGAGCCCGGGCACAAGCGCGGGTCGATCGGCTTCGTGCAGTAGCACGCCGGGTCCGGCCCCAACAAAGGAAACCGGCCGGCGACGCGCCTGAAACGACGCTGCGACATGCGGCGGCGAAGCTGTGCATCCCGCGGCCTTTGATGCCGCACCCGATGCCAGGACCCGCCATGACCCCGCAACAGACCGACCTCATCCGGCGCAGCTTCGCGCTCGTCGCCCCGATGGCCGACGAGGCCGCCGCCCTCTTCTATCGCAAGCTGTTCGACCATGCGCCCGCACTTCGGCCGCTGTTCATCGGCGACCTGCGCAGCCAGGGCCGCAAGCTGATGGACATGATCGGCGCCGCGGTGAAGCTGCTCGACCGCCCCGAGTCGCTGGTGCCGGTTCTCGCCCAGCTTGGCGCACGCCACGCCGGTTATGGCGTGCAGGCGGGCGACTATCGCAGCGTCGGCCTGGCCTTGATGGCCACGCTGGAAGAAGGCCTGGGCGCCGACTTCGACGACGCCACGCGCGAGGCCTGGGGCGCGATGTACGCGCTGGTCAGCACGACCATGATGGCCGCCGCCGGCCAGGCGCGCCGCGCGGCTTGAGGCCGCTCAGTTCATCAGCACCGTGGCCAGCCGGTCGATCAGGTCGGCGCGGGCGAACGGCTTGTCCAGGCTCGCGCAGCCGGATTCCGCGAGGAACTTCTCGGCCTCCGGCGACAGCGTGTCGCCGGTGACGAAGAGCATGCGCCGCGCCAGCGCCGGGTGGCGCGACTTCACCTCGCGCCACAGGGCTGCGCCGTCCATCTCGGGCATGCGCAGGTCGGACACGATGGCGTCGAAGCGCGCCTCGCCGAGCAGCTCCAGCGCCAGCGCGCCGGACTCGGCGGTGGCCACCTCGAAGCCGGCGCTCTCGAGCATCGCGCGCATCAGCTCGGCAATTTCGGGCTCGTCGTCGACGACCAGCACGCGGGCCGGGCCGGAACCGTCGGCGCTGCCCAGGGCCCCCGGCTCGGTGACACCTTCGGCACGGCCGCTGATCGGCAGGCTCATGCGGAACACCGCACCGCCGCTGCTGATCTCCAGGCCGAGCTGGCCGCCATGCTCGCGCACCAGCGATCGCGACACGGCCAGTCCCAGGCCGGTGCCCATGCCCTCGGGCTTGGTGGTGAAGAAGGGCTCGAAGATGGTCTCGTGCAGCGCCGGCGGCACGCCGGGGCCGCTGTCGGCCACGCGCAGCCACACGCGCGGCTCGCGGTTGTCGCGCCGCGCCTCCACGCCGGAGGACACGCGCACGACGCGCTGCGCCAACTCCGGCGCGGCGGCGAGCGCCTGCTGTGCATTGACCAGCAGGTTGAGCACCACCTGGCCGATCTGGTCGGCGTCGGCACTGACCTCGGGCAGATCGGGTGCGAGTGCCAGCTGCAGCTCGATGCCGTGGCTGCGGAAGGTGTAGGCCAGCATGTCGACCGCGGCGCGCGCCAGGTCGTTGAGCTGCACGTTGTGACGCTGCGCCGGCTTCTGCCGCGCCATGTTGAGGAAGGTGCGAACGATGCGGCCGCAGCGTTCGGCGGCTTCGCGGATGCGCCGCGCATCGGCCTGCAGCGCGGGCTCGCCCTCGCATTTCTCCTCCAGCAGGCTGGCGCGGCCCATCACGATGGCCAGCGGGTTGTTCAGCTCGTGCGCCACGCCGGCCAGCAGGCTGCCCATCGCGCCGAGCTTCTCGCTCTGGCGCAGCGCCTCGCGCTGGCGCTCGATCTGCTCGGCGGCGGCGCGCCGCTCCGACAGGTCGGTGAGCGAGGCGGTGAAGTGCGATTCGCCCTCCAGGTCGGTGCGCCACAACACCACCTCGACCGGGAATTCGACACCGTCGGCACGCATCGCCGTCATCTCGACACGACGGCCCAGCGCGTCCGCATCGCCGCCCTCGCGCATGCGCGCGATCGCCGCTTCGTGCCCGGCGCGATGGCGCGGCGGCACGGCCACGTCGACGACCGGGCGGCCGAGCACCTCGTCGCGCCGCCGGCCGAACATCGCCTCGGCGGCGGGGTTGAACTCGACGATGCGGCCCGTCGCATCGGTGGAGATGATCGCCGCCAGCGCGTGGTCGACGATGGCCGACTTCAGCGCCAGGGCCTGCTGCTCGCGCGCCTGCGCCTCGCGTGCGGCACCGAAGGTCTCGCGCGTCAGCCGCACCCAGGGAGCCCAGATCTGCGGCAGCGACGGCTCGGCGGCATTCAGGTCGAAGGCCTTGCGGTGCAGGTAGTCGACCAGGCGCAGCGAAGGCAGTGCATGGCGGCGCCACAGCAGCGTGGCGATACCGAGAAAGAGCACCAGCAGCGCGGCGCCGCCCGCCGCGTAAGGCGCCACGTCGCGCAGCACGAGCCGGCGCACATGCGCGCTGTCGCTGGCGTACACCGCGCGCCAGGGTGCGACGGTGGATGCTCGCGCCGACAGCAGCAGCGCACCCGAGCGTTGCGCCACCGGCGCGTCGAGCGCACGCAGCAGGTCGTCGGGAGAGAGCCCCGGCAGCGCGCCGTCCAGCGACGAGTTCGCCGGTTCGTCGCGAGCCTGGTACTCCCAGACCACGCGCCCGGCCGTGTCGAGCACCCAGAAGCGGCCGATGCCGGCTTCGATGCGTGCGGCATCCAGGGCGCCTGCAGGCAGTTCGCCCGTGACGGTGCCGGCGCTGTCGTTGAGCATCAGTGCCGTGGTGACGCGGATGGCGCCGTCCGACCTGACCTGCCAGGTCACCGCATCCCGGAACACGCGGCCGTCTTCGCCGGCTGCGGCATGCCGCGCGGCCAACCGCTGCATGGCGCCGACCACGTCGCTGGCACCCAGTTCGGCGAGCAGTTCGTCGCTGCGCACCCAGGGGTAGACCCACAGTTGCGAGCCCAGCGCGTCGACGTAGTAGGTGCGCCGGAAACCACCGCGCCCGGCGGTGACCAGCCGGGCCTGCTGCGCGAACAGCGCGGCCTGTTCGACGGCGGCGCCGCGCCAGCGCGGGTCCTTGCGCTGCGGCCCGGCCAGCAGCACCTGCGGCGCGCTGTCGCGCAGCACCGGCGGCAGCGCGTCCATCGTGTAGGCCGTGTCGGCGGCGTTGGCGGCCAGCGAGGCGCGGTCTACCGGCACCGACGGCGCCAGCGACGGCACCTGCGTCGCGTTGCGCAGCCGCAGCAGGTTGTCGCGCAGCGGCGCGAGCACCGCGTCGAGCCGCGTCACGCGGCGTTCGGTGCTCATCGCGATCTGCCGCTGAGTGCCGAGCGCGACGATCTCGAACTGCAGCGCCAGCACGTAGAGGATGGCCGCAGCCACCGGCAGGCCGAGCGCCAGCATCAGCAGCGCATAACTTCGGCGCAGGCGCTGCAGCGCCGCGTCCGGCACCGGCTGCGGCAGCGTCACACGCCGGCCCCGCCCCCGGGAACGTAGACGTAGCCGACGTTGCGCACGGTCTTGAGCACCTCCGGCTTGTCGGGGTTGCGTTCGATCTTGCGGCGCAGCCGCATGATGCGCAGGTCGATGGAACGGTCGAACACGTCCCAGCCGCGGTTGTGCGCCTGCTCCATGATCTGGTCGCGGTTCAGCGGCCGGTTCGGATGCCGCGCGAACAGCGCGAGCAGGTCGTATTCGGCCGCGCTGATCTCGACTTCGGCACCGTGGGCACCGAACAGGCGGCGCTGGTCGAGATCGAGCTCGCATTCGCCGAAGCGCACGCGGCGGGTGGCCGGTTCGGCCGCTGCCGCCGCGACCGGTGTTGCCGGCCCGACGGCCAGACGGCGCAGCACGGCGCGCGAGCGGGCCAGCAACTCGCGCATCTCGAAGGGCTTGGGCAGGTAGTCGTCGGCGCCGAGCTCCAGGCCGACGATGCGGTCGACCGACTCGCCGGCAGTGGTCAGCATCACCAGGCCCAGGCGCGGATGGTTCTCGCGCAGGAAGCGCGCCAGCGACAGCCCGTTCTCGCCGGGCATGTTGACGTCGAGGATGGCAAGCTCGGGTACACGCTGCGCGACCTGCCGGCGTGCAGCGGCCGCGTCCTCGGCGAGCACGACCTCGAAGCCATGGCGGCCGAAGTACTCGCCGAGCAGCGCGCGCAACTCCGGCTCGTCGTCGACCACCATCACCAGCGGGGCGGCGCCGGCTGCGACCTGGACCTGGCTCACGGGGAAGGCTCCTGCGGCAAAGGTTTGCGAGCGCGGATCATATCGACCGGGCAAGGCCGGCGACAACGGTGCAAGCGAGCTGGCCAGCCAGGTCATGCCGAGCTCCGGCGGTTCAGGCGGCGCAGGCTGCTGTGGCCGGGCGGTGCGCCGGGGCCGCCGGCTCGTCCGCCAGGTCTTCCGGGAAACACTCGCTGCGGTACATCGGCGCGGGCGCACTCTCGCTGGCCTGCAGCCGGTAGATGCGCGACACGGCCAGCGTGCGGGCCAGGTAGAGCCAGCCGGAGGGCGGCCGGCAGGGGAAGGCGGCGGGTGCGTTCATTGGATCGTCCTGTCGGGGTGGCGCAGGCGGCTGCGGGATGAAGCGATGCTCGGCCGGCCGTGTTTCGCGCCGGCTTCAGCCGCGGCCCCGCCGTGTTTCATGTGTTGCGCGATCGTTATCATGGGTCGCATGCCCGTCTCCCTCGCCGGCCAGTTGGTCGTGGCCATCTCCTCGCGCGCCCTCTTCGATTTCGAGGAAGAGAACCAGGTCTTCGAGGCCTCGGACGACCGCGCCTACATGCAGCTTCAGCTGCAGCGGCTGGAGCGCGCTGCCAAGCCCGGCGTGGCCTTCTCGCTGGTCAACAAGCTGCTGGCCTTCAACACCCCGGGCAAGCAGCGCGTCGAGGTGGTGATCCTGTCGCGCAACGACCCGGTCTCGGGCATGCGCGTGTTCCGCTCGGCGCAGCACTACGGGCTGCCGATCCAGCGCGGCGTGTTCACGCGAGGCGAATCGCCGTGGCGCTACCTGCGGCCCCTGGCGGCCAACCTGTTCCTGTCGACCAACGAACCCGACGTTCGCTCGGCGCTTGGCGCCGGCGTGCCGGCCGCGCGCGTCTACCCGCAGTCGGCGCGGGCTTCCGACGCCCACCCCGACGAGGTTCGCATCGCCTTCGACGGCGACGCGGTGCTGTTCTCCGACGAGGCCGAACGGGTGTTCCAGCGCGACGGGCTCGATGCCTTTCAGAGCCACGAGCGCCAGCAGGCCGCCACGCCGCTGGCCGCCGGGCCGTTCAAGCCGCTGCTCGAGGCGCTGCAGGCATTGCAGCGCGAGCCGGGGCAGGACATGCGCATCCGCACCGCGCTGGTCACCGCGCGCAGCGCGCCGGCGCACGAGCGCGCCATCCGCACGCTGATGGAGTGGCACATCGAGGTCGACGAGGCGATGTTCCTCGGCGGGCTGCCCAAGGGCGAGTTCCTGCGCGAGTTCGAACCCGACTTCTTCTTCGACGACCAGACCGGCCACATCGAGAACGCCGCGCCGCACGTGCCGGCGGGGCACGTGGCTTCGGGCATCGTCAACGGCTGAGCCCGGCGCTCAGCCGAGCAGCCGCGCCGCGAGCCGCTCCATCAGCGGGCGCCGGTCCCAGGCCTGAACGGCACGCTCGGCGAACTCGCGGCCCCGCTCGGTCAGGCGGAAGTAGTGGATGTGCTCGAAGCCGTCGGGGTTGTCGTACTCGTCGATCAGCGCGTACTCGACCAGCGGGCGGAAGGCGGTTTGCACCGTGCCGCCGTCGATCGAGCAGCCACCCCAGCTTTCGCTGGCCCGCACCAGAACGTGGCCGCGCCGCAGGGCGCGCAGGGCATCGATGAATTCCCCGCGGTTGGCGATGATGGTCGAGTCGGGCATGGCGTCCTGCTTCGATGGAGTCGATCCTGAAGCCATCTTCGGCATCGACGCCAGGTGGGAGCCGTCGAAAAGTCGCGGGTTCCGCCGCCAATCCGGTCGCGCGAGCCGCGGCCGTGGCAAAGCTCACACGCCGCGGTGCACGTGGCGGCGCAGCGCCGGCAGGTCGAGCACGCGCAGGCCGCCGTACTCGATGGCGATCAGGCCCTCGGCCTGCAGCGAGCGCAGCGCCTCGTTGACCCGCTGGCGCGACAGGCCGACCAGGTAGCCCAGCTCCTGCTGCGTGATGCGCAGCAGCGTGCCCACCCCCGGGTACAGCACCGGGTGGAACAGCGCCGCCAGGCTGCGCGCCACCCTGGTGTCGGGGTCGTTCAGGCGATCGATCTCGCGCGCCGCGATGAACTGGCCGAGCCGCTCGTTGAGCTGGTTCATCACGTAGCGGTTGAAAGGGATGCTGCGCTCGAGCAGCCACTCGAAGGTGGCGATGTCCAGGCCGGCCACCGTGCTCCTGCGCAACGGCTCGATGTTGTAGCGGTAGACCTCGCGCTTGAGCAGCGTGCCCTCGCCGAACCAGGCCCCCGGCGGCACGCCGGTGAAGGTGATGGCGAAGCCCAGCGAGCTGTCGTTGCTCATTTTCAGCAGGCCGTCGAGCACGCCGAACCAGTAGTTGGCCTGCCGGCCGATCTTGCAGACATAGTCGCCCGGGCTGGCCTCGACCACCTGCAGCGCCGCGACGACGCGCGCGTGCTCGGTCGCGTCGAGCAGTTCCAGCCAGGGCACCATCGCCAGTTCTTCCGGCAGCGGCGCGCGGGCGCGCTGGCGCAAGGGCGCCGGGCGGTGCGGGAGTTCGGCGGTCGGGGTGCTCATGCGCCTGGAAATTGACTGCGGACTGACAGCGGCCCCTGGGGAAAGTCCCCTCGGGTCTGTCCCGGAGATTGTCGTCACAACGACAACTTGACGTCAAACTAGTTCCTACAGTCCAGCCACCGACAGGAGACAAGCGGTGCAGACCACCTTTCCGCGCCTGATGCTCGAACACGCAAGGCAGCGCCCCACGGCGCCAGCCCTGCGCGAGAAGGTCTACGGCATCTGGCAGACCCTCACCTGGGCCGATCTGGCGCAGCTCGTGCGCGAGCTGGCGGGCGGCATGGCCGTGGCGGGCCTCAAGCGCGACGACCACATCGTCGTCGTCGGCGACAACCGCCCGCGCCTGTACGCCTCCATGCTCGCCGCGCAGGCGCTGGGCGCCGTGCCGATCCCGCTGTACCAGGATGCCGCCTCGGCCGAGTTCGTCTTCCCGATCGTCAATGCCGACGTCGGTTTCGCCATCGTCGAGGACCAGGAGCAGGTCGACAAGCTGCTCGAGATCCGCGACAAGTGCCCGCTGCTCACGCGCATCTGGTACGACGATCCGCGCGGCCTGCGCAACTACAGCGAGCCCGGCCTGACCGCGCTGGATGCGCTGATCGAATCCGGCCGCTCCCATGCGCAGGCGAATCCGGGCTTCTTCGACGCCGAGGTCGCCAAGGGTGCGCCGCAGGACATGGCGGCGATGTTCTTCACCTCCGGCACCACCGGCAACCCGAAGGGCGTGGTGCACACGCACTTCACGCTGCTCGACCGCGCCAAGGCCGGCGCCGATTTCGACAAGTTGACCGCCAGCGAAGAGGTGCTCGCCTACCTGCCGCCGGCCTGGATCGGCCAGAACATCTTCAGCTACGCGCAGTGGCTGGCCTGCGGCTACGTGGTCAACTGCCCCGAGTCGGCGGCCACGGTGACGATCGACCTGAAGGAGATCGGGCCGACCTACTACTTCGCGCCGCCGCGGGTGTTCGAGGGCCTGCTGACCAGCGTGATGATCCGCATGGAAGACGCCAGCGCGATCAAGCGCAAGCTTTTCCACCACTACATGGACGTGGCACGCAAGGTCGGCCCGGCGCTGATGGACGGCAAGCCGGTGTCCTTCGGCGACAAGCTGAGCTACGCCCTGGGCAACCTGTTCGTCTACGGCCCGCTGCGCAACACGCTCGGCCTGAGCCGCGTGCGCGTGGCCTATACCGCCGGCGAGGCGATCGGGCCCGATCTGTTCACCTTCTACCGCTCGATCGGCATCAACCTCAAGCAGCTCTACGGCTCGACCGAGACCGCCGTGTTCGTCTGCCTGCAGCCCGACAACGAAGCCAAGGCCGACACCGTGGGCGTGCCTATCGCGGGCGTCGAGATCAAGCTCACCGACAGCGGCGAGATCCTCATCAAGTCGCCCGGGCTGCTCAAGGAGTACTACAAGAACCCGGCCGCCACCGCCGAAGTGCTCGACGCCTCGGGCTGGTACCACACCGGCGACGCCGGCTTCCTGGATGCCGGCGGCCATCTGAAGATCATCGACCGCGCCAAGGATGTCGGCCGCATCATCGGCGGCGCCAACGACGGTGCGATGTTCGCGCCCAAGTACGTCGAGAACAAGCTGAAGTTCTTCCCGCACGTCAAGGAGGCCGTGGCCTTCGGCGACAAGCGCGATCGTGTCTGCGCCTTCATCAACATCGACGTCGAGGCGGTGGGCAACTGGGCCGAGAAGCGCGGCCTGCCCTATGCCGGCTACACCGACCTGGCGCAGAAGCCCGAGGTCTACGAGCTGGTGCGCGAATGCGTCGAGAAGGTCAATGCCGACCTGGCCGCCGACGCCATGCTCGCCGGCAGCCAGATCAGCCGCTTCCTGATCCTGCACAAGGAGCTCGATGCCGACGACGGCGAGCTCACCCGCACGCGCAAGGTGCGCCGCGGCTTCATCGGCGAGCGCTACCAGGTGCTGGTCGACGCCCTGTACGAAGGCCGCGCCGAGCAGTACATCGAGACGCAGGTGAAGTTCGAGGACGGTCGCAGCGGCATGGTCTCGGCGACGCTGAAGATCGCCGATGCGAAGACCCACCCCGCCATGAAACGAGCAGCCTGACCATGGCAGAACGCAAGATCGGTGGCGTCATCCTCGACGTCCAGAACATCAGCCTTCGCTTCGGCGGCGTGAAGGCGCTCACCGGCATCAGCTTCGACGTGCGCGAGCACGAGGTGCGCGCCATCATCGGCCCCAACGGCGCCGGCAAGAGCTCGATGCTCAACTGCATCAACGGCGTCTACACGCCGCAGGAAGGCTCGATCACGCTGCGCGGCCAGACCTTCAGGCACATGAACTCGCGCCAGGTCGCCGAGGCGGGCATCGCCCGCACCTTCCAGAACCTGGCGCTGTTCAAGGGCATGAGCGTGATCGACAACATCATGACCGGCCGCAACCTGCGCATGAAGAGCAACCTCTTCCAGCAGGCCCTCCGCTGGGGTGCCGCCGAGCGCGAGGAGATCGCGCACCGCGAGGTCGTCGAGAAGATCATCGACTTCCTCGAGATCCAGGCCTACCGCAAGACGCCGGTGGGCCGGCTGCCCTACGGGCTGCAAAAGCGCGTCGACCTGGGCCGGGCGCTGGCCATGGAGCCCAGCCTGCTGCTGCTGGACGAGCCGATGGCCGGCATGAACGTGGAGGAGAAGCAGGACATGAGCCGCTTCATCCTCGACGTCAACGACGAGTACGGCACCACCATCGTGCTGATCGAGCACGACATGGGCGTGGTGATGGACATCTCCGACCGCGTGGTCGTGCTCGACTACGGCAAGAAGATCGGCGACGGCACGCCGGATCAGGTGCGCAGCAATCCGGACGTCATCGACGCCTACCTCGGCACGAGCCACTGAGAGCAGACCATGGCCTTCTTCCTCGAAACACTGATCGGCGGGCTGATGTCCGGCATGCTGTATTCGCTGATCGCGATCGGCTTCGTGCTGATCTTCAAGGCCAGCGGCGTGTTCAACTTCGCCCAGGGGGCGATGGTGCTGTTCGCCGCGCTGGCGATGGCGCGCTTCTCGGAGTGGATCCCCGCGGCTCTGGGCATCGAGAACAAGGTGCTGGGCAACGTGCTCGCCTTCGCCGCCGCGATGGTCGTGATGGTCATCGTGGCCTGGCTGATCGAACGGCTGGTGCTCGGCAGGCTGGTCAACCAGGAAGGCATCACACTGCTGATGGCCACACTCGGGATCACCTACTTCCTCGACGGCTTCGGCCAGACGCTGTTCGGCAGCCAGATCTACAAGATCGACGTGGGCCTGCCCAAGGATCCGCTGTTCCTGTTCGACAGCGTGTTTCCCGGCGGCATCCTGGTCAGCCAGGAAGACCTCTACGCCGCGGTGATCGCCGCCGCGCTGGTCGCTGCGCTCAGCCTGTTCTTCCAGAAAACCGCCACCGGGCGCGCGCTGCGCGCCGTGGCCGACGACCACCAGGCGGCGCAGTCGATCGGCATCCCGCTGTCGCGCGTCTGGGTCATCGTCTGGAGCGTGGCCGGCTTCGTGGCGCTGGTCGCCGGGGTCATCTGGGGCAGCAAGCTGGGCGTGCAGTTCTCGCTGTCGGTGCTGGCGCTCAAGGGCCTGCCGGTGGTGATCCTCGGCGGGCTGACCTCGGTGCCCGGCGCCATCATCGGCGGGCTGATCCTCGGCATGGGCGAGAAGCTCTCCGAGGTCTTCATCGGCCCGATGATCGGCGGCGGCATCGAGATCTGGTTCGGCTACGTGCTGGCGCTGCTGTTCCTGCTGGTGAGGCCGCAGGGTCTCTTCGGCGAGAAAATAATCGATCGGGTCTGACACCATGCTGTACAGAGAAAACGGCCAGTTCAAGACCAGCTACCGCGCCGACCAGGCGGTCTTCCCGATCGCGCAGGACCGCCTTGCGATCGGCCTGATCCTGGCCTTCGCGATCATCGTCGTGCCCCTCGTCGCGCCGGAGTACCTGTTCCGCGCGATCCTGATTCCCTTCCTGATCCTGTCGCTGGCCGCGCTCGGCCTGAACATCCTGGTCGGCTACTGCGGGCAGATCTCGCTGGGCACCGGCGCCTTCATGGCGGTGGGTGCCTACGCGGCCTACAACTTCCAGGTGCGCATCGATGGCATGCCGCTGATCGTCTCGCTGCTGATGGGCGGCGTGTGCGCCACGGCGGTGGGCGTGCTGTTCGGCATTCCGTCCCTGCGCATCAAGGGCCTGTACCTCGCGGTGGCGACGCTGGCGGCGCAGTTCTTCACCGACTGGGCCTTCCTGCGCATCAAGTGGTTCACGAACGATTCGTCTTCCGGCTCGGTCAGCGTCGCCGACCTCAAGGTGCTCGGGCTGCCCATCGACACACCGGTGCAGAAGTACCTGTTCTGCCTGGCGTTCCTGATCGTCTTCGCGATGCTGGCGAAGAACCTGGTGCGCGGCCACATCGGCCGCGAGTGGATGGCCATCCGCGACATGGACGTGGCCGCCTCGGTGATCGGCATCCGCCCGGTGTACGCCAAGCTCACCGCGTTCGCCGTCAGCTCGTTCATCGTCGGCGTGGCCGGCGCGCTGTGGGGCTTCGTGCACCTGGGCTCCTGGGAACCGGCCGCCTTCAACATCGACCGTTCGTTCCAGTTGCTGTTCATGGTCATCATCGGCGGCCTGGGTTCGATCATGGGCAGCTTCTTCGGTGCGGCCTTCATCGTGGTGCTGCCGATCGTGCTGGACAACATGCCCTACTGGTTCGGCATCCCGATCGACACGGCGCTCGCCTCGCACCTGACCTTCATGATCTTCGGCGCGCTGATCGTGTTCTTCCTGATCGTCGAGCCGCACGGCCTGGCGCGACTGTGGTCCATCGGCAAGGAAAAACTGCGCCTGTGGCCCTTCCCGCATTGACACCCCGTTTCTACCCACGCACCGACGAGTGCCCTTTCCACCCCTCCTGGAGGCAGACATGAAGTTCAAGTCCCTGACAATGGCCGCGACGATCGCCGCGACCGGACTGGCCAGCCTGGCCACGGCACCCGCTGCCTTCGCGCAGGCGAAGGAGCAGTTCTTCCCGGTGCTCGTCTACCGCACCGGGGCCTACGCGCCTAACGGCATCCCGTTCGCCAACGGCTATGTCGACTACCTGAAGCTGGTGAACGCGCAGGGCGGCATCAACGGCGTGAAGGTCAGCTTCGAGGAATGCGAGACCGGCTACGCCACCGACAAGGGCGTGGAGTGCTACGAGCGCCTGAAGGGCAAGGGCGCCACGGTGTTCCAGCCGCTGTCCACCGGCATCACCTTCGCGCTGACCGAGAAGGCGCCGGGCGACAAGATCCCGCTCATCACCGCCGGCTACGGCCGCAGCGAGAGCACCGACGGCAACGTCTTCAAGTGGAACTTCCCGCTCACCGGCACCTACTGGGACGCGGCCGACATCCTGCTGCAGCACGTCGGCAAGAAGGAAGGCAGCCTCGACAAGCTCAAGGGCAAGAAGATCACCCTCGTCTACCACGACAGCCCGTACGGCAAGGAGCCGATCCCGCTGCTGCAGGAGCGCAGCAAGATGCACGGCTTCGACCTGCAGCTCCTCCCGGTGACGCACCCGGGCGTCGAGCAGAAGGCCGCCTGGCTGCAGATCCGCCAGAACCGCCCCGACTACGTGTTCCTGTGGGGCTGGGGCGTGATGAACTCCACCGCGTTGAAGGAGGCCGTGGCCACAGGCTTCCCGCGCGACAAGATGTACGGCGTGTGGTGGGCCGGCGCCGAGCCCGACGTGAAGGACGTGGGCGACGGCGCCAAGGGCTACAACGCGCTGGCGCTGCAGCACGGCGCCGAGCCGAACTCCAAGATCGTCAAGGACGTTCTGGCGCAGGTGCATGGCAAGGGCCAGGGCACCGGGCCGAAGGACGAGGTCGGCCAGGTCCTCTACATGCGCGGCCTGTCGGCGGCCATGCTGGCGGTCGAAGGCGTGCGCCGCGCGCAGGAGCGCTACGGCAAGGGCAAGGTCATGACCGGTGAGCAGGCCCGCTGGGGTTACGAGAACCTGGCACTCGACCAGAAGAAGCTCGACGCGCTGGGCTTCGCCGGCGTGATGCGGCCGATCAGCACCTCGTGCGCCGACCACCGCGGCGCCACCTGGGCACGCGTGCACACCTGGGATGGCGCGAAGTGGAACTTCAGCTCCGACTGGTACCAGAGCGACGACTCGATCATCAAGCCGATGATCAAGGCCGCCGCCGACAAGTACGCGGCGGAGAAGAAGCTGACGCGTCGCACCCCGGAGGATTGCCAGTCCTGAACCACGGAGGCCCCGCGAGGGGCTCTCCTGCAAGCGCGGCGCGCCGTGCTTGCAGGAGTCCGACGAAAGAGCCCATGAGCAACATCATCCTCAACGTCAACGGCATCGAGGTCATCTACAACCACGTGATCCTGGTGCTCAAGGGCGTGTCGCTGCAGGTGCCCGAAGGCGGCATCGTGGCGCTGCTCGGCGGCAACGGCGCGGGCAAGACGACGACGCTGCGTGCGGTGAGCAACCTGCTGGCCGGCGAGCGCGGCGAGGTCACCAAGGGCAGCATCGAACTGCGCGGCGAGCGCATCGAGAAGCTGTCGACCTCCGACATGGTCGAGCGCGGCGTGATCCAGGTGATGGAGGGGCGGCACTGCTTCGCCCACCTGACGATCGAAGACAACCTGATGACCGGCGCCTACACCCGCAAGGATGGCAAGGCCGCGGTCGCACAGACGCTGGAGAAGGTCTACAACTACTTCCCGCGGCTGAAGACGCGCCGCACCTCGCAGGCCGCCTACACCTCGGGCGGCGAGCAGCAGATGTGCGCCATCGGCCGCGCGCTGATGGCCAACCCGAAGATGGTGCTGCTCGACGAGCCCTCGATGGGCCTGGCGCCGCAAATCGTCGAAGAGGTGTTCGAGATCGTCAAGGACCTGAACACCAAGGAGAAGGTCACCTTCCTGCTCGCCGAGCAGAACACCAACATCGCGCTGCGCTACTCCGACTACGGCTACATCCTGGAGAACGGCCGCATCGTGATGGACGGCGAGGCCAAGGCGCTGCGCGAGAACGAGGACGTGAAGGAGTTCTACCTCGGCGTGGGCGGCGGCGACCGCAAGAGCTTCCGCGACGTGAAGAGCTACAAGCGCCGCAAGCGCTGGCTGGCCTGAGGCCGCGCCGATGAGCGACGATTCCTTCGGCTTCGCGCCACCGCCGTTCAAGGCCGACGAAGCGCTGCAGCGCGCGAAGCGCGAGCTGCGCGAACTCGGCCTGAGCGAGCGTGAGGGCCGGTTCGACCGGCGCGGCGTGGCGATTGCCAAGGTCACCCTGGACGGCGCCACGCTGAAAGCGTCGATCGTCAAGCGTCCGAGCCGCAGCAGCCCCGAGTGGGCCGAAAAGACCCTGCGCGACAGCGCAGCCGTGCGCGACTTCGTCGCCGACCTGAAGAAGAAGCTCGCGACCTGGAACGACAGCGATGACTGACCACTACGACGCGCTGGAAACCCGCGACCCCGCCGCCCGCGAGGCGGCTCTGCTGGCCGCACTGCCGCGCCAGGTGGCCATTGCGCAGCGCACCACCGCGTTCGGCGAATTGCTCGCCGGCGTCGATGCCGCCGGCGTCACCACGCGCGCCGCGCTGGCCGGGTTGCCCGTGCTGCGCAAGCACGAGCTGCTCGAGCGCCAGAAGGCGCAACGCGCGCAGGATCCTTTCGGCGGCTTCTCCGCGATCGGCTGGAGCGGCCTGCGCGCGCCGCGCGGCGCGAAGCGTGTGTTCCAGTCGCCCGGCCCGATCTACGAGCCCGAGGGCGAGGGCCGCGACTACTGGCGCATCGCCCGTGCACTGCACGCCGCGGGCTTTCGCGCCGGCGACCTGATCCACAACAGCTTCAGCTACCACCTCACGCCGGCCGGCTCGATGATGGAGACCGGCGCGCATGCGCTGGGTTGCACCGTGTTCGCGGGCGGCGTGGGCAACACCGAGTTGCAGTTGCAGGCCATGCAGGAGCTTCGCCCGCACGCCTACTGCGGCACGCCGAGCTTTCTGCGCATCGTCTTCGAGAAGGCGGCCGAGGCTGGCATCAAGCTGCCGTCGCTGAGCAAGGCACTGGTGAGCGGCGAGGCCTTTCCGCCCAGCCTGCGCGACTGGCTGGCCGAGCGCGGCGTGCAGGGCTACCAGTGCTACGCGACGGCCGATGTCGGCCTGATCGCCTACGAGACGAGCGCGCGGCAAGGCCTGGTGCTCGACGAGGGCGTGATCCTGGAGATCGTGCGCCCCGGCACCGGCGACCCGGTGCCCGAGGGCGAAGTCGGCGAGGTGGTGATCACCGTGCTGCAGGCCGACTACCCGATGGTGCGCTTCGGCACCGGCGACCTGTCGGCGGTGCTCGCCGGAGCCTGCCCCACCGGCCGCAGCAACACCCGCATCAAGGGCTGGCTCGGCCGCGCCGACCAGACGGCCAAGGTGCGCGGCATGTTCGTGCACCCGAGCCAGGTGGCCGAAGTGGCGCGCCGCCACCCCGAGGTGCAGCGCGCCCGCCTGGTCGTGGCCGGCGAGATGGCCAACGACACGATGACGCTGCATGTCGAGGTGCCCTGCGCTCCCGACGGCCTGGCCGCGCGCCTGGCTGACAGCGTGCGCGACGTGACGAAGCTGCGTGCCGACATCGTGCTGTGCGCGCCGGGCAGTCTGCCCAACGACGGCAAGGTGATCGAGGACGCGCGCAGCTACAAGTAGCCTCGCTCCTGAATCCCCGTTGTCCTCGGCGCGGAGGACAGACGGCGCGGCCGACGCGCCCTACAGTGCCGCCACGAGACTCGGCACTGGAGCGCACCGTGTTCATCCGCAATTGCTGGTACGTCGTCGCCTGGGACCACGAGATCCCCGCCGACGACCTGTTCGCCCGCACCGTCATCGGCGAGCCGCTGGTGCTGTACCGCACCGCCGCCGGCGAGGTGGTCGCGCTGGAAGACCGCTGCTGCCACCGCCTCGCGCCGCTGTCCAAGGGCCGCAAGGAAGGCGACTGCGTCCGCTGCGGCTACCACGGCCTGAAGTTCGACGCCGCCGGCACCTGCGTCGAAGTGCCGGGCCTGGACAAGGTGCCGCCCAAGGCGAAGGTGCGCCGCTATCCCGTTGCCGTGAAGAACCGCTGGGTGTTCGTCTGGATGGGCGACCCGGAACGGGCCGACACCGCGCAGCTGCCCGACAACTTCTCCTGCGAGCACCCAGACTGGCACCACAAGCCCGGCTACCTGCACTACGACACCAACTACCTGCTGATCGCCGACAACCTGCTCGACTTCTCGCACCTGAGCTACGTGCACGAGAAGACGCTGGGCGGCTCCACCGCGATCGCTCAAGCGCGGCCGACGATCGAGCCGGTGCCGCGTGGCCTGCGTGTCTCGCGCTTCGTCACCGACGTGCCGCCGCCGCCCTTCTACAAGCGCATGCGCGAGTTCACGACGAATCTCGACCGCCATTTCGTCTACGACTTCCTGCTGCCGGCCACGCTGCTCATGCACTCCGGCGGCCGCCCCACCGGCAGCGCCGAGGCGAGCGGCCCGCAGACCGTGCGGCTGCACTCCTGCCAGACACTGACGCCCGAGACCGAGCACAGCACGCACTACTTCTTCCAGCAGTCGGTGCCCACCGATCAGGGCGGCATGAGCCTGGCCGACACCGTCTACGCCAGCCTGGAGCAGGCCTTCGAGGAAGACCGCGCGATGATCACCGCGCAGGCGAGCACCATCGCGATGAAGCCGGACGCGCCGATGCTGCCGCTGGCGATGGATTCGGCGCTGATCCAGTTCCGCCGCATCGTCGACGAGGCGCTGCGCGCGGAGGGGCAGCACGCGCCGGGATGAGCGCGCGGCCGAGAACGGCGTTCAGGATTGAAGGATTGCGTTGGGCGCGGCAAAGTCACGCCCGGGCAGGCTACGGCGCTTCGCCTCGGCGGTCGGCGCTGCGCGCCGACTCCCCTGCGATGCTCGGTCTCATGGCCCCGTCGCCGAACTCACTGCGCTCCCTGCGGTCGCTGCGTTCGGACAGCGTCGACGAGTCAGAAGACGAAGCGCGCTGCGCGCGCGGCCACGAGCCCTGCGCTTCTCGGCACCTCAGAGGCGCGCCTTCGCCTGCCCGGGCGTGCCTTTGCTGAACCAGCGGTGGCCTGCGGGACGAGACGAACCAGCGGTGGACTTCGCGGCAGGCGCTGCCCGCGGGGGGCGATTTCTGTGGCGACGAGAAGCGCAGCGCCAGGGTCGGCGCGCGAGAGCGCGCTTCGTGGTCTGACTTGCCGCGGCTGTTCGAACGCAGCGACCGTGGGTCGCGCAGTGAGTTCTGCGGCACGACCCTGGTGCGAGCATCGCAGTGGAGTCGGCGCACAGCGCCGACCGCCACAGCATGAGCCCCTCGCGGGCAGCGCCTGCCGCGATGCGCCGATCGCAAACGCAAGCGGGCAAAGGCGAACTTCAGCAACGGGCCGAGAGCAGCCGCCAACTGAACCGCATCGCAGATGCCTCGAAGCCGATGTCGGCTCGACAAGCCCTCAACGCCTGAGCGCGAGGGCAAACAGCTCGTGCCGCTGGTGGATGCCCAGCCGCTCGAAGGCGCGGTCGCGGTAGGTCTTCACCGTCGTCGGCGAGAGCTGCAGGTCGGCGGCGATGCCGTCGTGCGTCCAGCCGCGCAGCAGCCGTTCGCAGACCTCGCGCTCGCGCCGCGTCAGCGTTTCGAATTCGGGGATCGGCGCCGGGCCCTGCGGCCGCAGCGCCAGGTGGCGCACCACGCAGGTCAGCAGCAGCGAGCCCAGCGCCTGCAGGGTGTCGCGCTCCTCGTCGCTGAAGGCCGGCTGGCTCTCGTGCCGGTACAGGTTCATGGCCAGCAGCGCGCCGTCGGCGTCTTCGCAGGCCAGCGAGAGCCGCTCCGACAGGCCGTGGCGCTGGAAGATGCGTCGCCGGTGCTCGGGCGCCAGTTCCAGCGCATGCAGGTGCGTCAGCACCGCGTCGCCGCGCGCGACATGCTCGCGCACGCCGTCGAGTGCGCGGTCATGCCGCCACAGCCCGGCGCGATAGGCGCCGAAGGCCTCGGCCACGCAATCCTCGGGCTGCAGGCAGCCGCCGAAATGCAGCGCCGGCGGTGCGTCGTCGAAGATGCGGTAGACCGTCCACCAGCCCAGTGGCAGCAGCCGCGCCAGCTGCTCGATGCCGCGCTGGCCGAAGGCCTCGTCGCCGATACAGCCGATCAGGCCGGCGAGCGCGCCCGTGGCCTCGCTGCGCGGCAGGCGGATGCCGGGGTCGAGTCGGAGCGAGCGCAGTTCCATCGGGCAGGTCAGGCAAGTCGGGGGCGGCGGGTCGGCAGGGGCGGCGCGCTGTCCTCTGCTCGGAGGACATACAGGCGACAGTCGCCACGTTAGCCTGCGGCGCGGGCCTGTGCCGTCGGGACTATCCCGGCCGGCGCATCGCCATGCCCCATTCCAACAGGAGACTCCGATGTCGTTTTCCCTCACCGCGGTGCGCCGCCTGCTCCTGCCCGGCGTCGCCGCGGCCACTCTCGCCTTCGGCCCGGCCGCGCGCGCCGAGATCCACATCGGCGTGGTGCTGTCGCTCACCGGCCCCGGCGCCTCGCTGGGCATCCCCGAGGAGAACGCGCTGAAGCTGTGGACCGGCGACCTGGCCGGCGAGAAGGTGCGCTTCACCGTGCTCAACGACAACACCGACAGCACCACCGCGGCGAAGAACACGCAGAAGCTGATCACCGAAGAGAAGGTCGACCTGATCCTCGGTTCCTCGCTGACGCCGCCCTCGCTGGCGGTGGTGGAGTCGGCGGGCCAGGCCGGCGTGCCGGTGATCTCGCTGGCCGGCGGCGGCGCCATCGTGCTGCCGCAGGACGGGCCGCGCAAGTGGGCCTTCAAGCTCTCGCCCACCGAGCTGATCTCGACCAACATGGTCATCGACCATGTGCTGAAGAACAAGGGCAAGACCATCGCCACCATCGGCGTGGCCAACAGCTACGGCGACGGCTTCCTGAAAGTCACCGAGCAGGTGGCTGCGGCCAAGGGCGTGAAGATCGTCGCCAGCGAGAAGTACGCGCCGACCGACCAGAGCGTGACGGCGCAGGTCGTCAAGATCATCGCCGCCAACCCGGACGCGGTGTTCATCCACAGCGCCGGCACGCCGGGCGCGCTGCCGCAGATCGAGCTCGCCAAGCGCGGCTACAAGGGGCCGGTCTACCAGACCCAGGGCGTGGCCAACAACGACTTCCTGCGCGTTGGCGGCAAGGACCTGGAAGGCGGCTACATGACGGTGGCGCCGGTGCTGGTGGCCGAGCAGCTGGCCGACAGCAACCCGGTGAAGAAGCCGGCGGTCGACTTCGTGCAGCGCTTCGAGGGCAAGTACGGCGCGGGCAGCCGCTCGCTGTTCGCCGCGACCATGTGGGACGCGCTGCTGATCGTTCAGCAGGCGGCCGCGCAGTCGCTGAAGAAGGCCAAGCCCGGCACGGCGGAATTCCGCACGGCGCTGCGCGACGCGATCGAGGGCACGAAGGAATTCGTCGGCTCGCAGGGCGTGTTCAACATGAGCCCGGCCGACCACAACGGCGTCGATCAGCGCAGCCAGGTGATGGTGCGCATCGAGGGCGGCACCTGGAAACTGCAGAACTGACCTCGCGGTGGCTACGGCGGCGGCGTCGCCCGCCGCTTCAGCCAGCGCCGCATCGTCAGCGAAGGCCGGTCGGCGTGGAACGAGATCTCGTGCGCCGTGCCCGGCGGGTAGCTGGCGAGGTTGCGCTCGATCGCCTCCAGGCCGTCGATGTCTTCCTGGAAGGCCGCCAGCAGCTGCTCGTGCATGAAGGCGGTGATGGCACCATCGTCCAGCGCGAAGTTGCGCGCATGGTGGATGAAGTAATGCGTGCTGGTGGCCGACTCCGGCGTCACGATGTGCGCCGTGCGGATGGCGCGCGAAGGCTGCTCGGCGGCGGGCCGGTCGCAGGCATGGAAGGACACGCGCACCTCGTGCAGCGCCGGTGACACGAAAGTGGAGCTGGCGATACGCGCTGCGTCCACGCCGTCCAGACCGGTCGGCTTCGCCCAGATCGGCGGCAGCCGCGTCGGCACCACGCTGCGCGTGATGACGAAGCGGCCGGCCTCGGCGTCGATCGCCGTCTCGTAGGGCGCACTGGCGTAGTCGGGCGTGCCGAAGGTCCTCGCGTGCAGGAAGCTCAGGTGCGTGAGGTCGAGCAGGTTCTCGTGCAGCCGCACGTAGCTGGCCTTCATGTGCAGCTTCTGGCGCGAGGCCGCCCAGCCGGCGTCGTCGATCCAGCCGGGGTGCGGCGGCGCCTGCGGCGGCGCGCCGGCGCCCATCCAGATCCACACCAGCGGCCCGTGCTGCTCGACCGGGAAGGCGCGCGTGCGCGCCCCCGGCGGCACGACGGCCTGCGAGGGCACGCCGCTGCACACGCCGTCGCAGCCGAAGCGTGCGCCGTGGTAACCGCAGACCAGCGTGTCGCCTTCCAGCGTGCCCAGCGACAGCGGCATCGAGCGGTGGGGGCAGCGGTCTTCGAGCGCGGCGACGCCACCGTCGGTACGGCGCAGAAGCACGACCGGGATGCCGAGCAGCCGGCGCGCCAGCGGCGTGCGCGTCACCTCGTCGGCGAAGGCAGCGACGTACCACTCGTCGCTCACGAGAGGGGTGCGCTCGTCGGCGAGTTCGGCCTGCAGTCGCAGCGCGGCGTCGCGCACGCGGTCGGTGTTGTCCATGGTCGGCCCCGCTGTCTCGAAGGCGAGCATCCTGCACCTCGCAGCGGGCCGCGTCTGTCCCCCGGCTGGCGGACAATGCCGCGGCGATGAACCGACCTGCCGATGCCGCCGATGCTGCCGCCCTCGCCCGCGTGGTCGACCGGCTGGGCGACGAGGGCTTCGGCCCAGCGCTGCTCGCCTGGCTGGCCCCGACGCTGCGCATCGCGCATGTCACCGCGTTCAGATTCGATGCAACGCTGCAGGTGCGCGTGGTGATGACGGCCAGCACCGACGGCAGCGCTATCGCCACGCAGTCGGCACGCGTCTATGGCGGCAGCGGCCTGTACCGGCACGATCGCCTGCTCGACACGATGCGCCAGCGGGCCAGCGCCGGCGACGAGGCACCGGCGATCGTGCGCCTGCGCCGCGCCGACATCGCCGACGCGGCCTACGGCGAGCAGCTGTGGGACCGCTTCGGCCTGGTCGACCGCCTCTCGGCGCTGGCGCTGCTCGACGGCCACTGGACGGCGCTGAACGTCTACCGCGACGCCAGCGTGGGCGCCTTCGCTGCGCGCGATGCGCAGCGCTTCGCCGGCCGCTGCGCCCTGTTGCTCGCATTGCTGCGCCGCCACCTCGCCGCGCTGCGGCCGGCCGCCGCGGGCGGCATCGTGCCGCGCGTGGCGCCGGAGACGGCCGCCGCGCTGCTCGGGCAACTGCCGGTGCGCCTGAGCCCGCGTGAACGCGAGGTCTGTGCCTTGACGCTGGCCGGCCACACGCGCGAGGGCGTCGGCCTGGCGCTGGGCATCGCCGCCAGCAGCGTGGCCACGCTGCGCGAGCGCGCCTACCGAAAGCTGCAGATCCACAGCGCCGGCGAGCTGTTCGCGCTGTGCCTGCAGCATGCGCGGCCGGCCAGCGAGCGAGGCGAACTCTGAGCTCCCCCAGGGCCGGGCTGCGCCCAGCCCGCCCCCCCCGCGGGGGTCAAGGAACCTTGGGGCGGCCCTGCGTTTCCTCGAGAGGCGCCTCAGCCGGCCCGCTTCGCTGCGGCATCGACCTCGGCGCGCAGGCGGTCCTCCCGAGCCTGCAACTCGGGCGTGAACTCGGCGCCGAAGTCGGCGGCCTCGAAGAGCGGGCGGATCTCGATTTCAGAGTCGCCGGGCATCGGGTTCGGGCAGCGCCGCACCCACTCGACGGCTTCGTCCATCGACTTCACCTGCCACAGCCAGAACCCGGCTACGAGCTCCTTCGTCTCTGCGAACGGCCCGTCGACCACCGTGCGGCGGCTGCCCGAGAACTGCACCCGCTTGCCCCTGGCGCTCGGGTGCAGGCCTTCGCCGGCCAGCATCACGCCGGCCTTGACGAGCTGCTCGTTGAAGTCGCCCATGGCGGCCATCAGCTCGGTGCCCGGCATCACGCCGGCCTCGGACTCCTTCGTCGCTTTCACCAGCACCATCACACGCATCGTCGTTTCTCCTGGGTTCGAGAGCCGAGCCGATCGGCCCTGTCAAACCACGACGATTCAAGATCGTCGGAATCGACACCGTGTTCAAGCAGCGTCGTAAGCATTGCGCACGCCGATGTCGTCGCTGAGGTATTCGACGAACTCGAACTGCACGCTGTCCGGGTCGATCACATAGACGCTGCGCCGGCCGGCCGAGGTGCCGCCCCAGTGGTCCAGCGGGTAGCCGGCTGCGGCCAGGCGAGCCACCGCCGCGTCCACCGAGGGCACGACCAGGCCCACGTGCTTGGGGCCGAGGCGATGGCTGCGCCAGTCGGTCACGTCGCCTTCGCCGCCGCCCTGCAGCGCCACGTAGAAGCCTTCGCCGCCGACATGGCGCCAGGTGATGGGCTTGCCGAACCAGTCCATGCGGCCTTCGCCGCGCACGCGCCAGTCGGGCAGCGCCACCAGCAGAAAGCGCGTGCTGCGATCGACGTCGCGCACGGTGATGTTGATGTGTTCGAGGATGGTGCCATTCATGCCGGGATCTCCTTGAAGGAACGGGGGGAAGGGGTGGCTGCACGCATTCTCGAAGTTCAAGTAAGCTTGAAGTCAAGTCACTTCGAGCGGCGGGGCCGGCATGCAAGGCAAGGATTCCTGGTTGACCATCGGCGCCCTGGCGCAGCGCGCCGGCGTGGCCACGAGCGCGGTGCGCTTCTACGAGGCGCAGGGCCTGCTGCGCGGCAGCCGCAGCGAAGGCAACCAGCGCCGCTACGCGAAGGAGACGCTGCGCCGCGTGGCCTTCATCCGCATCGCGCAGGGCGTGGGACTGAGCCTGGACGACGTGCGCGCGGCGCTGGCCACGCTGCCCGAGCAGCGCACGCCCACGCCGGCAGACTGGGCCCGCTTGTCACGCGCCTGGAAGCCGCTGATCGAGGCACGCATCGCCTCGCTCGCCGCCCTGCGTGACCAGCTCGACTCCTGCATCGGCTGCGGCTGCCTGTCGCTGAAGACCTGCAAGCTCTACAACCCGGCGGACTGCGCGGCGCGGCTGGGCAGCGGGCCGCGCTACCTTCTGGGCGACCGGCCGCCGCGACCGAAGGCCGGCGCGTGAACTACCTGAGCTTCGATCTCAGCGAAGGCAGCGACGGCGTCGCCACGCTCGAGGCGATGGCCGCCACCTCCGCCGATGAACACGCCGCCGTGATGGCCGAGGTGCAGCAGGTGCTGGACTGGGCCTGGCGACACTTTGCGCACACGCACGGCCCGGCCGACGAAGGCATGGACTGGGACCACGACCTGCAGATCGGCGTGGAAGACGGCCGCTGGCATGCCGTCACGCTCACGCTGACGGGTTCGCCGCGATTCGTCGAAGCCTTCCTGGCGTCCTTCGGCGGTCGGCAGGGTTGATCGGCACGCGCCTCGGCTCAGAACAGGTAAACGGCACCGGACGACGACGACGACGCATCGTTGGGGTTGCCGCCCAGGCCGGTCGCGTTGCTGTCCTCGTGCTGCGCGCCGACAGCCAGCGTCGATCCATCTGCGGACAAGGCCAGCGCGTTTCCGAAGCCGTCTCCCGCATTGGCGTTGCCAGCCTTCAGGTAGCGGCGAATCTGCCAGGCGTTGCCCACGCGTTGCAGCATGTACACGGCGCCGGACCCACCCACCGACTTGTCGTCGGCGAGGCCATTGGCATCGAAGCCGAGCCCGCTGTTGGATTCGAGCTCGGCGCCGATCGCCAGTTGCTGGCCGTCGTACGACAGGCCGATCGAGCCGCCGAACTGCGAATTGGCCGCCGTGTTCGAAGCCTTGATGTAGGCACGCTGGCTCCACACGCCGCCCTGGAGGCCGAAGGCGTACGCTGCCCCGGAATCCTGGATGGACTCGTCGGCCTCGTCCCCATTGATGCCCACGGCGCGGCTGTCTTCGACGGGCGCTCCCGCCACCAGCGTGGCGCCGTCGCCCGACAGGGCCAGCCCGAACCCGAACGCGTCGCCCGCCGACGTGTTCGACGCCTTCACGTAGGCCTCGTTGCTCCAGGCGTTGCCGTTGCGCACGAACAGGAACACTGCGCCGCTGTCCAGGGCCAGATTGTTCACCGCACCGCCCACGCCGGTGGCCGCGCCATCCTCGAAAGGCGCGCCCACGGCCACACGGTTGCCATCGTTCGAAATCGCGACCGCGGTTCCGAAGTTGTCGCCGTTGTCGGCCTGGTTGGACTTGAGGTAGGCCTGCACGATCCAGCTGGTCTGGGTGCGGCGGTACACGTACGCGGCACCGCTGCCGGTGGCGTTGAAGTCGGCGGGCACGCCGTTGACGCCGATGGCATTGCCGCTCTCGTCTGGCGCGCCCACCACGAGCGTGCTGCCGTCGCCCGACAGGGCCACCGCGCCGCCGAATCGTGCTTGTGGCTGGCTGTTGCTCGCCTTCAGATAGGTGCCCTGGCTCCAGGTGCCGGCACTGCGCTGGAAGACATACACCGCGCCGCTGTTGACCGAGGCGTTGCTGGCCTGGTCGCCATTGCTGCCGAAAGCGCTGCTGTCTTCGCCGCTGGCCCCCACGGCCAGCGTGTTGCCGTCGGCCGACAGGCTGACCGAGATGCCGAAGTTGTCACCGCCGTCCGGGTTGGAGGCCTTCACATAGGCCTGGAATGCCCACTGGTTGCCCTGGCGGGCGTAGAGGTACACCGCACCGGCGGAGCCGGCGCTGTTGTCGGCGCCATTGCCGCCAATGCCTGCAGCCGCGCTGTCTTCGAAAGGAGCGCCCACGGCCAGCGTGCTGCCGTCGGCCGACACGGCCACGGTACGGCCGAAGGTGTCGCTGGCGCCGGTGTTGCTCGCCTTCACGTAGCCGATCGACGCGCCCAGCCCCCCGAGGCTCCAGGTCTGCATGGCCGACTTGCTGCATCCCGCGGCGTTGCAGGCCTGCAGCACGTAGTGCGCGAGCACGCGTGTCCACAAGGGCACGGTGTGCTCGTAGCGCGTGGCGGCGGCCGGGATGTCGTTGCCCACCTGAACGTAGTCGCCCCCCTGGAGTTCTTCCAGCAACTGGTAGTGCGTGGCCTCGGGCACGGCCGCCCAGTCGATCACCAGCGTCTTGATGCCGCTGCTCAGCGAGATCACCGGTGCCGGCGGCGCCACGCCCGGAACGGCGCCACCGCCACCGCCACCGCCACCGCCGCCGCCGCAGGCCGACAGCAGCGATGCCGCCATGACGGAGGCCAGTGCGCCAAACCCGGCCGCACGGGTCAATTGCGAGATGGGCTTCATGGGAAGTGCCTTTCGTGATGGATTCAGAACAGGTAGACGGCACCGCTCTCAGGCGCCGCCACGGAGTCGCGATTGCCAGCGATGCCGGTGGCGTCGCTGTCCTCGTCCGGCGCACCCACGAGCAGCGTGCTGCCGTCCGCGGACAGGGACACGCTCTGGCCGAAGTGGTCTCGCGCGCGGTTGTCGGGTGCCTTCACGTACGCGCGCTGTGCCCACGAGCTGCCATCGCGCGTGAACAGGTACACAGCGCCGCTTTCGCTGGCCTGGTCGTTGTCCTGCGCGCCATTGACCGTGCGCGCGTTGCCGGATTCGTTGTAGGCGCCGACAGCGAGCGTCCGGCCGTCGGCCGACAAGGCCAGGGCCAGTCCGAATGAATCGCTGGCGCCCGTGTTCGACGCCTTGAGGTAGGCCTGCTGGACCCAGGCCGCTGCGTCGCGCACGAAGACGTAGACCGCGCCGCTGCTGTTCGCGGCATCGCTGGCCTGATCCCCGTCGACGCCGGCCGCCGCGCTGTCTTCGCCAAAGGCTCCGACGGCCAGCGTGGCGCCGTCGGCCGAGAGCGCCAATGCGTGGCCGAAGCGGTCGAGGGATCCGGGATTGGAGGCCTTCACGTAGGCCTCTTGCGACCACACGCCCATGTCGCTGCGGGCGAACACATAGACGGCCCCGGCAGCCGCCGTCGAATCGTCGGACTGGTCGCCGTTCACGCCGCTGGCAGCGCTGGCCTCTTCGCGCGCCGCGACGGCGAGCGTGGCGCCGTCGGCCGAGAGTGCCAGCGCATGGCCGAACCAGTCATTGACGTCCTCGTTGGAGGCTTTCAGCAGGGCGGTCTGCACCCAGCCGGTGGCATTGCGCTCGAACACGTAGGCGGCACCGCCGTTGCCCTGGTTGAGCGCCCCCACGGCGAGGCGCCGCCCGTCGGCCGACAGCGCCAGGCTGCGGCCGAAGCGGTCGCCCGCCACGGTATTCGAAGCCTTGACATAGTCGCTCTGGCTCCACGCGCCACCCTGGCGCGCGAACAGGTACACGGCGCCGCTGGCGGGCGCGCTGTTGTCAGCCTCGTTGCCGCCCAGGCCGGTGGCGACGCTGCCTTCGCCATCGGCGCCGATCGCCAGCGTGCTGCCGTCCGCCGACAGGGCCAGCGCGAAACCGAACTGATCGTTCGCGTCGCTGTTCGAGGCCTTCAGGTAAGCCTGCAACGCCCAGCCCGAAGCGCCGCGGGCAAACACATAGACCGCGCCGCTCTCGGGCGCGCTGTCGTCGGCGCCGTCAGCGTTGACGCCGTCGGCCCCGCTGTCCTCGTGCCAGGCCGAGACGGCCATCGTGCTGCCGTCGGAAGACAGCATCACCCGGCTGCCGAACACATCCTCGCCGCCGGCGTTGCCGGCCTTGAAGTAGCCTACGGCCGCGCAGAGCACGGCCGCCAGCGGCTGTTCGTTGCTCACGACGCAGGCGCCCGCCGCGTCGCAGGCCTGCATCCGCACGCTGGCCTGCACCCACTGGAGGCCCGTCAGGCCGGGCAGTTCGACGAGTGCGGTGGTGGCACTCGCGGCGAGGTCCTCACCCAGCGGTGCGTAGTCGGTCTGCGCATCGGCACGCCACTGCACGCGGTAGACCGCGATGGCGGCGCTGGCCGGGCCAGAAGCGCTGAAATCGAGCGAGAGCTGGCGCGGCTGCGGCGTCGCCGAAGGCGCGTTCAGCTGCACGCTGAAGCCAAGGGCCCCGTCTGCGGTGCCACCGCCTCCGCAGGCCGCCAGTACCAGCGCCGCCAGCCATGCCGCCGCGGCAGCCCGGCACGCGGCGCCGGGGGACTGCGATATCCGTTCCATGTCGACTCCCTGTCGCGGTCTGCAGCCCTGCATCGGATGTGCGGGCCATCAGCCTCGCGTTCAGCTTAGGTCGCCGACTCGCCGCGGTCTGTCGCCCGCACGGGCGACCCCTAGAAGCGCCGGCGTGGCTAAACTGCGCTCGCAGGGGGTGGCCCACCAATGGACTCGGCCGATCGCAGTGCAGTGCTCATCGTCGAGGACGACCGGGCCTTTCGTGCGCGCTTCCAGGCCATCCTCGGCTCGGACGCGAGCTTCGAAGTGGTCGGTGCGGTCGACACGCTGGCTCTGGGCCTGCAGGCACTCGAGCACACGCGCCTGGACGCCGTGGTGGTCGATCTGGGCCTGCCCGACGGCGACGGCACCGAGCTGATCCGCGCCGCCGCGCTCCTGCAGCCGCAATGCGCGGTGATGGTCGTCACCGTGTTCGGCGACGAGGAGCACGTGGTCAGCGCTATCGAGGCCGGCGCCATCGGCTACCTGCTGAAGGACTCGAGTGGCGAAGACATGCTCGGCGCACTGCACGACCTGCTCGGCGGCGGCTCGCCGATCAGCCCGATGGTGGCGCGCCTGGTCCTGAGCCGCCTGCGTGCACCGGCGCCGCCATCGAGCATGCCGAGCGACGCCGGCGTGGCGCTGAGTGAGCGCGAGGCCGAGATCCTCACGCTCGTGGCCAAGGGATTCAGCTTCGCGGAGATCTGCGATCTGCTGTCGATCACCGTGAACACCGTGAAGACCCATGTCAATCGCACCTACCGGAAGCTGGGCGTCAATTCGCGCGGGCAGGCCGTGCACGAGGCCTCGCGCCTGGGCCTCATCGAGATGTAGCGCCGCCGCCTGGCTGATCGGTCTGGCACTGCTGCTGCAGGCCACGGCGGCCTGGTCGCAGGGCGCGGTGCCGCCCATCGCCGTGCGCGAGTTCGAGGTCTTCGCAGAACACAGCGGGCTCCAGCCGCCGCCCCCTGGTGCCTCCTCGCCTGAACGCTCGGACGGCAACATCCTGGTGCCCCGGCCGGCCGAGGGCGCGCACCGCTGGCTGCGTGCGCGCGTGCAACTCGACGCCGTGCCCGACAGCGCGGTGGCCCTGTTCGTGTCGTCGGCCAACCGCGCGCGCGTGTTCGTCAACGGGGCGCAGGTCGGCAACACCAGCGTGTCGAACGCCGAGTCCTTCGGCTGGAACCACCCACTCTTCTACAGCATCCCGACGGCGCTGCTGAAGAGCGGCGAGAACACCATCGACGTGCGCCTGAGCGTCAACCGATTCGGCAAGGGTGTCGTCAACGGCATGAGCCTGGGGACTCACGCCGAGTTGCAGAAGCAGTACGACCACGTGCTGTTCTGGCGCGTGACCGGGCCGCAGATCACCAGCCTCGTCACCCTGCTGCTGGGCTTCCCGGCGCTGCTGTACTGGCTGCGGCGGCGCCAGGACGCGGCCTACGGCTGGTTCGGCCTGGCCTGCGTGCTGGCCTCGGTGCGCAACGGGCACCTGTTCATCGTTGCACCCAGCCTGAGCGGCTGGTACGAGGCCTGGGCCAGCGTGCCGCTGCACTGGATGCTGATCTCGCTGATCTTCTTTTCGTTCCGCCTGTGCCGGCGCTCGTTCCCGCGGGCCGAGCGGGCCTTGCTCCTGGCCTCGGTGGCCTGGACGATCGTGGTGCTGACGGTGCCCTACCCGCAGGTCTTCGGGCTCGGCTATGTCTGGCTCACGGCCCTGTGGATCGCGACGATCGGCTTCGTGGCCCTGCAATACCGGCGCACGCCCCGGCTGGAGCTGGTGCTGCTGCTGTTCGCACTGCTGGTGGCGCAGGCCTTCGGCGCCATGGACCTGCTGCTGCAACTGGGCATCCGGCAAAGCGAGGCGCGCATCTACCTGACGCCCTACAGCATGGTGGTCTTCTCGCTGGTCATGGGCGCCAACCTGGTGGATGCCTTCGCCAGGGCGCGCACGCAGCAGGAGCGCATCAACGAGGAACTGGATGCACGCCTGGCCGAACGCGAGCGCGAGATCGCCATCGAGCATGCCCGCGTGCTGGAGCTGCAGCGCGAACGCGTGGCGGCCGAGGAGCGCGAGCGCATCGTGCGCGACATCCACGACGGCCTGGGATCGCAGCTGATCAGCTCCATCCTTCTGGTGGAGGCGGGCACGCTGGCCGGGCCGGCCGTGGCCGGCGTGCTGCGCGAGTGCGTCGACGACCTGCGGCTGGCCATCGACTCGCTCAAGCCCGCCGGCAACGAGCTGCTGCTGGTGCTGGGCAACTTCCGCTACCGCATGGAGCCGCGCCTGGCCAACGCCGGCGTGAGGCTGGACTGGCGCATTGCCGCCGATGGCAACAGCCCGCAACTGAGCTCCGACCAGGTGCTGCACACCCTGCGGATCGTGCAGGAGGCATTCACCAACGCGCTCAAGCATTCACGGCCGCGCTGCCTGAGCGTGCATTTCGAGAACCTGCCCGGCGGCGCCTGGGCGCTGGCGGTGGGCGACGACGGCGAAGGATTCGACCCGCAAGCCCTCCAGGGCCGCGGCGACGGCCTGCGCAACATGCGCTCGCGTGCCGCTCAGATCCCGGTGGCGCTGCAAATCGACAGCGGTGCGGGCGGGACGATGGTGCGGATGGTGTCGTCGATGAACGAGAATCCGCTCCAGTCCTCTTGACCGCGATGTTCAGCACCCTGATCGACCCGCCGCCCGCCGCCCAGGCCGATGCCCGGGAGCGCTTCGTCGTTCTGCTGCGCACGGCGCTGGCCGATGGCAGTTTCGTCCGGCTGCTGCTGAGCAGGCACGTCGGCGCGCCGGACACGCTGGAGCGCCTGACGGTACGCGAGGTGCAGTTGCGCGGCGAGCGACAGCTGTCGTTCCTGTGGCGCCACCAGACGAAGGACGTCACCAAGAACCATCCGCTGGACGAAGGCCTGGCGCAGGTCGCCGCGCTGCTGGGTCGCGACTTCCACAACGCCCACCTGCACACGCGCTCGCAGGAGATCCAGCTGGCCTTCAGCCGCAAGGGCAAGCCCAGCCTGCGCATCGGCGCGCTCGCCGCTGAAGATCAGCCCGCCGAGAACGCAGCGCACGACAAGGCCAAGCAGCGCCCGCTGTCGCTGGACGCGCCCTTCTGGACCGACCTGGGCCTCACCCACGAAGTGAAGGGCGAGCGCCAGCTGGTGCCGGCGATGTCGCGCAAGTGGAAGCAGATCAACAAGTTCATCGAGGTGATGAACGCGGCCCTGAGGAGCAGCCCGCTGGCGGCGAGCCCCGAGGTCCACGTGGTCGACTTCGGCTCCGGCAAGGGCTACCTGACCTTCGCGATGCACGACTGGCTGCTCGGCCAGGGCAAGCAGGCGCGGGTCACCGGTGTCGAGCTGCGCGAGGACATGGTCCGCCTGTGCAACGAAGCGGCTGCTCGGCACGGCCTGGCCGGCCTGCATTTCGACCAGGGCGACGTGCGCAGCTACACCCCGGCGCGGCTGGACGTGATGATCGCGCTGCACGCCTGCGACACCGCCACCGACCACGCCATCCACCTCGGGCTGCGTGCCGGGGCCGCGATCATCATGTGCTCGCCCTGCTGCCACAAGCAGATCCGCCCGCAGATGCAGACGCCGCCGCTGCTGCGACCGATGCTGCAGCACGGCATCCACCTCGGCCAGGAGGCCGAGATGGTGACCGATTCGCTGCGCGCGCTGCTGCTCGAATCGCAGGGCTACGAGACCCAGGTGTTCGAGTTCGTGGCGCTGGAGCACACCAGCAAGAACAAGATGATCCTGGCCGTGAAGAAGAGTGGCGCCGCGCTGGCGGCGGCCGAGAAGCGCAAGCCCGAACTGCTGGCGCAGATCGCCGAGATCAAGCGCTTCTACGGGCTGCGCGAGCAGTGCCTGGAGACGCTGATCCAAGGCGACGTGGCACGCGCCGGCTCGGCCTGAGACGGATCGCGGTCACGGATCGGGGCACGGGCTGGTCCGCAACGTCCGCTATCGACCCATTGCAGAAGTTCGCGGTTGCCGGAAGCTGTCGGACGACCGAGCCCCGGTGCCACTCGCTTCGCGTTCCAGGAAGCCGGCGTTCGCGGCCACCGGGACCCGGCCAGATCCGGTCGTTCGGGCAACGCCCCGAGCCCTTGACGGAGGATGGCGCTAGACAGCCAGGAGCGCCAGCCCCAGTACCAGCAGTGACCACAGCGGCGAAGCCGGAAAAGCTGCGATGCCGACAACCGATGTGCCCAGAGCGTAGTAGGCAATCGTCCTCAGTGCGCCAGGATCGCCCGCTGCGACAGCTCGTAGCGCGAGCTGACCCACCAGCATCAGCAACAGCCCGCACATCAGAAACCAGAAGGCGGCCCGGCGGGCCTCGGAGTGCTTGAACTGATCGATGAAACCGTCGGCCAGCGCCTCTGACAGCGGCGCCTTAAAACGGATCAGTCCGAAGGCAATGTGGGCGAGACCCAGAATGAACACGGTCCAGGCGGCAGCTCTTGTCATCGACATCTCCTTAGCTGCCGGCCACTCTAGGCGACCACTGCACCGTGCGCCTGTTCAAATGTTCAGACGCTGGCATTTCGGATCTGGCGGCGGATCCTCGACAGCGACACGTCGGTGAGCCCAAGGTAGCTGGCCAGATGCACCAGCGGCACTCGTTTCGCCACGTCAGGCTGCTGCTGGCAAAGGCGTAGGTACCGCTCACGGCCATCGAGCGCCAACAGGGTGTGTTCCCGCTGCTGCTTTTGATCCAGCAAGCGCGCCAGCATCAAGTTGCAGAGGGATTGCCATAGCGCCCGCGCATCGAGCGCGTCGCGAAACTGGGCCCAAGGCGCCTGCCACGCCCGAGTGGCTTCCACCGCGGACACCATGAACGAGGAAGGCTGCTCCTGCATCTGAGGTGTCAGGGGCAGGACCATTGTGCCTTCAGGCCAGAAGCTCTTGGAGTAGTCCCGGCCATCCGACTCCAAAGTGTGCACACGCAGAAGGCCTCGCTCGATGAAGAAAGCGTCGGTCCAGCTCACGCCTTGCTGCATCAGAACCTCGCCTGCGCGCCACGTGCGCGGACGGAAGGTGGGCAGGAACGAGCACACGATCGCCGGATCGCGCGTGCGTTGAAGCTCGTCGATCAGCGCTTCAACCGAGATCTTCACTTGGTTCTTGGCAAAGCAGGCAAGTGTGTGCGGCGAGCGGCGGTCAAAGCTCTGGCTTTGGCGTTCATCGTGTCCCAGGCATTCGTGGTCGATCCGAGTCCCGCATTCACGCGGACGGCCAGATAGCGTAGCAGACGGGCCTCCGGGGATGGCCGCCGTGGGCCGCGGTGCAGCAACTCGAACTGGTGTCGACGCGCTCCGATGGATGGCTTCCGTTGACTTCCGAGGTCTGCAATGAGTCGCGACATGCCCGACCGCTGGCGCGATTCATCGCCGCAGACCAGTCGGTCACCCCGGGCGCCCAGAAATCCGCCTTTCGTGACCGGGTGGAATCGACCCATAGGCGACACTCGCCGGAGTGTATTCGCGGCTGCGAAGTAGACTTTCGGGACACCCACGCGGAGGGCAAACCCGGCGCGGCGGGGCCGCTGATCCGCTAGAGTGCTTTGTGGGTCGCGTCGGCGAGCAAGACGTGAGCGCACGGCCGCATCCGCAGCGGATCACCGCGCGGTTTACTTCTTACCCGACGACAGATCAAGGACGAACACGTCGATGAAGGGCCGGCGCGCCTCCGGGATGAGAGCAATGATCGCCTCACGCATTTGCTCGGGGGACAACGGGGACGCGACACCGGATGGGGGCGGTTTCAACCGCCGGCCCGTGGCGGTGGGCACGTCGCCGAACCAGAGGACGCAATAGATTCCGCGGCCCTCCGACCGCCAATCGATCAGGTATTGCGACGCCAATTGCGAACTGGCCGCATCCCAAACGTGGGGATGCCATTGGCCCTTGACCTCCATCGGCAGTTGCTTGGGGCCGCGCGCGAAGGCGAGGTCGGCCCGTTTAGATTGGGGCATGTCCGCCTCGGTCATGCGGCTGACCCCATAGGAGTCGAATAGCGGGCCTTGGATGAGAGCCGCAAGACGGTCGCGACAGCGGTTCTCGTCGCGAGGGATGTTCTGATCGGTCCAGAAATCTCGAACTTGGTCTAGGTCGTCGCCAAACAAGACCTTCTGCGCCTCGGCTAGCTCTTCCCCGACCACCGAACGCAAGTCGTCGATGTTGGATGGCGCGCCCGAGGTCAAGATCGCAGAGAGCTCGACTGGCGGGAGCGGCGCGAAGCTCTCCTCGGCTTGCTTCTGTGACTGCTCGGCGGCCAAGTGCCGGAACACATCGGAGTAGGTGTCGCTCGGCATCGCTACGAGCTCGGCCATGAGCTGGGCGGCCTGATCCGACGTGCGTCCCGCAATTGCGGAGGCCAGGCCAACAAGGAAGTCCGTCGCGTCGAACGCGTTCTTGTCGCCACTGCTAAGACCTGAGATGGTAGTGTGGGGAAATGCGCTCCGGAACTCGGAGACGATCCAAGCGTAGACCTCAAGGCCAGCGTCGACGAGGGGACCTCGCCGCTTCATCTGCAGTCGGTCGCGCAAATGCCACAGGAATTGAGGATGGTCGCGGCTGACGTTCGCCAACTCGGGACGGACTGCTTCGAACCGATACGCGACGTCGATCGCTAGCCAAGCGAGCGCTTGGTCGTCTTCCCGGTAAATGCCCGCGTCGCGAGCCTTGGCCACCTCGACGATCACGCTGGACTCCCCCGCGCGAGCCAGCGCGTTCACAAGGTCCATCTCGGCGTCCACCGGCATCTCTGGATATCCGAGAAGCCATTCGCGCGCGAGCGATGCCATGGCGTCATTCCACAACGGCATGTGCTCGATCACCGTGAGCTCATGATGCGGCGAGAGGCAGATACTGAAATACGGCTCAATCCAAGAGCGCAGCAGGGCGCGCTTGTCGGCGAGTTGCGGAGCGGCGGCCTGTTCGAGCGCGACCCGCAGATGGTCGTTGTCATCGTCTCGTGAAAGTCCGCGCTGCTGCATGCAGATGAGAAGCGCCTTCATCAGCGTGTCGGGGGACACTCCCGAGAACCCTTCGTCGCTGCGATGTCTTCGGAGCAAGCCGGCAACAAGTGGGTAGGCGACGTTCCAAATCCTGCCTTGCAGGTGGCTGTCCGCGATCTGCTGCATGGTGGGCAGATCCGACTTATGAAGCGTCGCCTCGAAGCCGACGGCGAACTCTTTCGCGAGCGGCTCATTGAAGACTGCGACTAACCGCTCCTCTGGCGGCATCTTCTCCTGGGTTCGCGCGGTGATCTGAACTCCCAGGTAGAACTTCGCGGGATTGAGCGTCGCGTCAATGTCACCCGCTTTGATCTTCGGAACGATCGCTGTGAACTGGGCAATCGCTTGTTGATGGTCCGCCTCGTCGCGCGCGCGCCGGGCTGCGTCTTCCGCCTCCTGACGAATCTTCCAAGGAGGCTTTGACGGATGCGTGGCGCGGCGGATGGCCGCGCGTTCTTTGAGCCCGAAAGCGGGGAAGGCCCGAGCCGCCGCCAGCACTTCTCCGTTGTCCTTTCCGGTCCTGACCCCTAGCAAGACAAGGTCGCTCCAATCGGACCTCGCGCGCCGCGAGCGCGATCGCTTCGCAGCCACCTCTCGCAAGAAGTAAGCGACGTCCTCTGCATTGCCGGCAAGGCCAATGGCTCGCATGTGCAAACGGTGGTCTGCTTGCCACAGTGGTTTCGATCTGAAGGCGGTCCAAATCCCATATCGCTGGACCCGGCGTCGCAACTCGTCGCGCCCGTCGAACGCTTCACGGATCTGCTCCAGAGTTTCCTTGTCCGCGGAGGACCGCTCGTTGATCTGACCGAGCCAAGCCCAAACGGACGGCACGTCCCTGAGCTCGATGGCGCCGCCTCTCAGCGCGCGCAAGAGCAGCAGCGCGAGGATCTCGGAGAGGTTGCGCCGGGAGTCGTGGTCTTCGATCGCCCTCGGCGGAACACGCGAAGAGATGATGCCGAGCAGCGTCTTCGAGCGCGACGGGGTCAATTCGGAGACGAGCGTTTCAAACCGACGGAACCTGATGGGTTGACGTTCGCTCGCGCGAGGGAACTGCGATGCCTGCAGGCCGATCTCCGCCAGCAGCGTCGAAGCGAGGAGATCGTCGGCGACGTCGTAGCGCAGCATCTTGATGAGTCGGCCCGCCAGTCGCGCGGAGTTTTCGCTGGCTTGGTCCACCAGCGTCTGCGCGGCAATCTGCCAGAACTGTCGGCTGCGGTGTGCAAACACCGCTTCCAAGGCCTCGTCGCGTTCGCCGTAGTTGCGCGTGTCATCGAAGACGAGTTTCTCGAGGATCGCTGAAAGGGACAAGGCGAGCGGCGTGTCCTTGATCGCCTCCAGCAGCAATGTCCGAAGGTGGAAGTTGGATCCCGCGTCGGCCAGGATCGCGTCGATCCGAGACGCGAGAGAAGTCTGGGCAAGCCCTTTCGCCGAGCGGGCATCCCAGTCTTGCGCGCGGAAATAGGGGTCTACGCGCGCCAAGCGCTCTAGGGCGTCGAGCAGTGCTGCGGCCTGAGCTACATCGAGAAGGCCCGTCTCTCCGTAGCGAAGCAAGCCGAAGGGGTCGGCGGCGATTATGCGCATCGAGAGATGGGGACTGTGGAACGCGAGCCAGGCATGCAGACCTCGCAAGCTCGATGGAACCGCGCCGCCGCCGTGAAATTGGGCGAGAAGTCGACGCCTGCTGATGCTGGTCGTCGCTCGAGCGGCAAGCCACCGAGCGCCCAGACATTCTGCGATGACGCGGTGAATGGGTGCGGCGCGGCCCACCCCGACATTTTTGAAAAGCTTGGAAGCGACGACGGAGCGCGCATGGGCGCCGTTGGGCAAACTCTCCAAGTCGCCGATCCACACCTCGCCATCCTGACGTTCCGCGATCCCGCCCAGCCTGATCGCATCGACGCCGCCGAAGACCATCGCCGCCATGCACGCGCCAGCCGACGACAGCGCCTGCTCTTGACCAATCTGCGCCAACTGCGTGTTTTGGCGAGCGTCGTTCTCCTCACGCCAGATCAGCTCGCAGACGTGTCCGAACAGCTCGGCTCGGGTGGCAGGCAGCGGCTTCCCACTGTCGGCGACGCGGCCGAGCAGGCTCAGGGTCAACGGATTTCGGTAGAGGTCCGAGAGGCCTTGCTCGTCCAACCCGTCCAAGATTGGGTCGACGGAGCTCGTATATCCGCGCGACAACCAGAAGGCGCTGGCCTCCTCGCGAGTGAAGTCCTCGATCAAGACCACGAGCGGCTCGGCTCCGTAGATCTCCTTGAGGCTGCGGAGCGAACGCGATTGCCACTCCCGAGAGCGGCATGAGAGGACGAACCTCGGGCAACCAGCATCTTCAAGCTGGGCGAGAACCCGGTCCACCGCGTCCTTCTCGTCACGCGCGATCGCTTCGTCCAAGCCATCGATCAGCAATGGGCGCCCCGCGGTCACATAGCCCCCAGGGTTCTTGCTTAGCATGAACCTTGGCGCCGACACGGGCGCCACGCCGCCAGTTCGACCAAGCTCGCCAATGAGCTCGCTCTTGCCCATGCCTGGCTCGCCGAGAACGACTACAGATCGTTCGAGGCTCAACAGGTCCGAGTCGAAGATCTCGCCTTCCGAAGCCTCGTCGAGGATGCGCAGCTTCCGGCGGAAATACGTATTCTCGACGGATCCAACACTATCGCGCCCCTCCTCTCCGGCAACTGATCGCACTTGGGCGCCAACTCCCATGGCACGCTGCTTGCGAAATCGGAGCCGATCGTGGGTGGCCACAGGAGGCCTCATTGCACGCTCGCGCACTCAGCGTCAGAACGCAGAATGCCTGCAAGTGCCGCAGGTCTCAAGGGGGCTGCGAGGCGATCGCCGTCCTTCAGAGCGGACATCTTCCAATGAGATATAGGTCGCATGTTGGTAGTGCGTCAATACGCAGCCAGCAAATCCTCAAGCGCTCTAGAGGATCGGTGGGCCCGGGCCCTTCGAGCTGCCAATCACTCGTCATATGCCGATGCTAGCCAGCTTTGGTTGCGAAGAATACGAATGCGGCCGGTCGTCTGCGTCCGCTTCTGGCCGAGTTGGGCCGCCGTGCACCGCAAACTCGTCGCCACAAAGCGGTCCTCTAGAGCCGCGCCGGGGCAAGCGTTCCGAGGCCGGCGCGACCGACCGCTTGTGGCCGGGAGCGGCAGGACCAATCGCTTGGTTTTCTGAGACGCCCGCACTACCCGGCGGAGGGCGAGGCGGCAGTAAGGCGCGTGCCCTGCCGCCGGTCGCGCCAGCGCAGGAACGGGCGCTCGACCGAGTAGTGCAGCAGCGCGCCGAGCAGCAGCACCGCCAGCGCGTAGCTCAGGAACATCAGCACGCGCGAACCTTCCAGTGACGGTGCCAGCGTCACGTGCACGACATGCAGCGCGATCTTGTGGCTCAGGTACAGGCTGTAGGAGATAGCGGCGATCCAGGCCATGCCCGGCACGGGCCAGCGGCCGATCAGGCTGCGGCGGCCGGCGCCGGCAAACACCAGCAGCCCGAGCCCGGCCGACAGCACCGGCCAGCCCAGCGTGTTGGCGAGCAGCCCGGTGCGCTCGCGAAACAACCAGAACGCCAGGCCGCAGACCAGCAGCCCGCCGAGCAGGCAGGCGTTGGATCGCTGCTGCAGCCGCTCCCATTGCTGCGGGCGGTACACGCGCAGGCTGGCCAGCATCACGCCCACGAGCAGGCCGTCCAGCCGCATCCACGTCGGGTAGTAGATCTCCTCGATGAACCAGTTGCGTGGCGGATCGATGGCCGCGAAGTGCAGCCAGGTGGTGCCGCGCAGCGCGATGCCACCCAGCACCACCGCCGCGCACAGAGCCAGGAACCGCGGCACGCTGGCGCGCCGCGACAGCGCCCAGGCCAGCAACGGAAACACGAGATAGAAGTGCTCCTCCACGCACAGCGACCAGGCGTGCGAGAAAGCCGGGTTGCGTTCGTAGTCGATCAGCAGGTTCATCGTGAAGGTGGCGAACTGCCACCACGGCTCCAGCCCCGGCACCTCGCGCAGCGCCGGAAAGGCCACGTAGAGCGCGAGCACCACCGCAAACGCCGGCAGGATGCGCCAGGCGCGCCGCGCGTAGAAGCCGCCCAGCGAGAAGCCCTCGCCACGCTGCAGCTGCCGCAACACCTGGCTGCCGATCAGGAAGCCGCTGAGCACGAAGAAGATGTCCACGCCGGCCCAGCCGAAGCGCGACAGCCAGGCGAAGTCCGCCCCCAGCCCGCCGACAAGAAACGAGTGGAAGAGCATCACCCAGACGATGGCGATGGCGCGCAGCAGGTCCAGGCCGGGCAGGTGGTTCATCGGCGGCGATTGTCGGGGGCGAGGCGCACGGTTGCGCATTGTCGCGGCGACACCGACAGCACGGCTTCCGCTTTGATCGCGGCACCGGCAAGCCGCTGACCAGCGCCTCTCGCCTGCCCGCCGCAGCGGCTTGATCCTCGGCAAAAAAGTCCAACGCCCGCAAGCACTTGCAAGGCACCGGCGGTGTTTACCCGGGGAGAGCCCGAAAGCGGCACGCCTCTTGTGTCCTGGTTCCGCGTCGACAAACAAGGAGACGAGGACGATGGAGACCTTCTACGAGGTGATGCGGCGCCAGGGCATCTCGCGCCGCAGCTTCCTCAAGTACTGCTCGCTGACCGCCACCTCGCTGGGCCTGGCGCCCTCGTTCGTGCCGCAGATCGCCCATGCGATGGAGACCAAGCCGCGCACGCCGGTGCTGTGGCTGCACGGGCTGGAATGCACCTGCTGCTCGGAGAGCTTCATCCGCTCGGCGCACCCGCTGGCCAAGGACGTGGTGCTGTCGATGATCTCGCTGGACTACGACGACACGCTGATGGCGTCGGCCGGCCATCAGGCCGAGGCCATCCTCGAAGAGATCATGGTCAAGTACAAGGGCAACTACATCCTGGCCGTGGAGGGCAACCCGCCGCTCAACCAGGACGGCATGAGCTGCATCATCGGCGGCAAGCCCTTCCTCGACCAGCTCAAGCACGTGGCCAAGGACGCCAAGGCGATCATCAGCTGGGGCTCCTGCGCCAGCTGGGGCTGCGTGCAGGCCGCCAAGCCGAACCCGACGCAAGCCGTGCCGGTGCACAAGGTGATCACCGACAAGCCGATCATCAAGGTGCCCGGCTGCCCGCCGATCGCCGAGGTGATGACCGGCGTGATCACCTACATGCTGACCTTCGACCGCATCCCCGAGCTCGATCGCCAGGGCCGGCCGAAGATGTTCTACAGCCAGCGCATCCACGACAAGTGCTATCGCCGGCCGCACTTCGATGCCGGTCAGTTCGTCGAGGCCTTCGACGACGAGAGCGCGCGCAAGGGCTACTGCCTCTACAAGGTGGGCTGCAAAGGCCCGACCACCTACAACGCCTGCTCCACCGTGCAGTGGAACGAGGGCACCAGCTTCCCGATCAAGGCCGGCCACGGCTGCATCGGCTGCTCGGAAGACGGCTTCTGGGACAAGGGCTCGTTCTACAACCGCCTGACCGACATCCACCAGTTCGGCGTCGAGGCCAACGCCGACAAGGTCGGCGGCACGGTGGCCGGCGTGGTTGGCGCGGCGGTCGCGGCGCATGCCGCGGTGTCGGCGATCAAGCGCGTCAGCAGCCCGAAACCCTCGCAGAAATAAGGAACCAACCCCATGGGCGCGTACGAAACGCAAGGCTTCAAGCTCGACGACAGCGGCAAGCGCATCGTCGTCGATCCGGTGACCCGCATCGAGGGCCACATGCGCTGCGAGGTCAACCTCGACAAGAACAACGTCATCCGCAACGCCGTGTCCACCGGCACGATGTGGCGCGGGCTCGAAGTGATCCTGAAGGGCCGCGACCCGCGCGACGCCTGGGCCTTCGTCGAGCGCATCTGCGGCGTGTGCACGGGCTGCCATGCGCTCACTTCGGTGCGCGCCGTGGAAGACGCGCTCGGCATCAAGATCCCGAAGAACGCGCACCTGATCCGCGAGATGATGGCCAAGACGCTGCAGGTGCACGACCACGCGGTGCACTTCTACCACCTGCACGCGCTCGACTGGGTCGACGTGGTGTCGGCGCTGAAGGCCGACCCGAAGAAGACCAGCGAGCTGCAGCAGCTGGTGTCGCCGGCGCACCCGCTGTCGTCGGCGGGCTACTTCCGCGACATCCAGAACCGGCTGAAGAAGTTCGTCGAGGCCGGCCAGCTCGGCCCCTTCATGAACGGCTACTGGGGCAACAAGGCCTACGTGCTGCCGGCCGAGGCCAACCTGATGGCGGTGACGCACTACCTCGAGGCGCTGGACCTGCAGAAGGAGTGGGTGAAGATCCACACCATCTTCGGCGGCAAGAACCCGCATCCGAACTACCTGGTGGGCGGCGTGCCCTGCGCGATCAACATCGACGGCAACGGCGCCGCCGGTGCGCCGATCAACATGGAGCGGCTGAACTTCGTCAAGGCGCGCATCGACGAGATCATCGAGTTCAACAAGAACGTCTACATCCCCGACGTGCTGGCCATCGGCACGATCTACAAGCAGGCCGGCTGGCTGCACGGCGGCGGCCTGTCGGCCACCAACGTCAGCGACTACGGCGAGTACCCGAAGGTCAACTACGACAAAAGCACCGACCAGCTGCCCGGCGGCGTGATCCTCAACGGCAACTGGGACGAGATCCTGCCGATCGACCCGCGCGACCCCGAGCAGGTGCAGGAGTTCGTGACGCACAGCTGGTACAAGTACGCCGACGAGACCAAGGGCCTGCACCCCTGGGACGGCGTCACCGAGCCGAACTACGCGCTGGGCGCCAACACCAAGGGCACGCGCACGAACATCGAGCAGATCGACGAGGCCGCCAAGTACTCGTGGATCAAGGCGCCGCGCTGGCGCGGCCACGCGATGGAGGTCGGCCCGCTGTCGCGCTACATCCTCGCCTACGCCCACGCGAAGAAGGGCAACAAGTATTCGCAGCGGCCGAAGGAGCAGATCGAGTACTCGGCCATGATGATCAACAGCGCCATCCCGAAGGCGCTGGGCCTGCCCGAGACGCAGTACACGGCCAAGCAGCTGCTGCCCACCACCATCGGCCGCACGCTGGCGCGAGCGCTCGAGGGCCAGTACTGCGGCGAGATGATGCTCGACGACTACAACGAGCTGGTCGCCAACATCAAGGCCGGCGACACCGCCACCGCCAACGTCGACAAGTGGGACCCGAGCACCTGGCCGAAGGAGGCCAAGGGCGTGGGCACGGTGGCCGCGCCGCGCGGCATGCTGGGCCACTGGGTGAAGATCAAGGACGGCCGCATCGAGAACTACCAGTGCGTGGTGCCGACCACCTGGAACGGCAGCCCGCGCGACGCGAAGGGCCAGATCGGCGCCTTCGAGGCCAGCCTGATGAACACGCCGATGGTCAACCCGGAGCAGCCGGTCGAGATCCTGCGCACGCTGCATTCCTTCGACCCCTGCCTCGCCTGCTCCACGCACGTGATGAGCGAGGACGGCGCCGAGCTCACCCGCGTCAAGGTGCGCTGAAGACCCCCTTCGGAGACAACACGATGACGACTCAACGAACGATCCGTGCCGCGGCTGCCGTGGCGGCCCTGCTCGCCGCCGCGGCGGCCCAGGCCCACCCGGGCCACGGCCTGACCGCGCCCGACAACCTGATGCACGTGCTGGAAGCCGAGCACGTGGTGCCCATGCTGCTGGCGCTGGCCGTCGGCTACGCGGTCGTGCTGGTGCGTGCGATCCGGCGCCGCCGGCGTTCGGACCGCGCCGGGCAAGCCGACCGCACCTCCACCCCCACCCGCCGCTGAAACCGGGAGGCACCACCATGTCCGCCACCACCCCGCAAGCCATCTCGGACGCGACCGGCACCGACGAGAGCGCGGTCGCCCAGGCCGCATCGATCAAGTCGGTCTATGTGTACCAGGCGCCGGTGCGCGTGTGGCACTGGGTCAACGCGCTGTCGCTCGTCGTGCTGTGCCTGACCGGCTACTTCATCGGCTCGCCGCTGCCCACGCAGCCCGGCGAGGCCAGCGCGAACTTCCTGATGGGCTACATCCGCTTCGCGCACTTCGCGGCCGGCTACGTGTTCGCCGTCGGCCTGCTCGGGCGCCTGTACTGGGCCTTTGTCGGCAACCACCATGCACGCGAGCTGTTCACGCTGCCGGTGTTCAGCGCTGCCTACTGGCGCGAGGTGCTGACGATGCTGAAGTGGTACGGCTTCCTGATCCCGCTGCCCAGCCGCTACGTCGGCCACAACCCGCTGGCGCGCGGCGCGATGTTCGGCTTCCTGTTCCTGTCGGTCTTCATGGCCTTCACCGGCTTCGCGCTGTACGGCGAAGGCACGCAGGCCGGCTCGTGGGCGAACCGCCTGTTCAGCAGCTGGCTGATCCCGCTGATGGGCCAGTCGCAGGACGTGCACACCTGGCACCACCTGGGCATGTGGGGCGTGGTGATCTTCGTCGTGCTGCATGTCTATGCGGCGATCCGCGAAGACATCATGGGCAGGCAGAGCATGGTGTCGACCATGATCTCTGGGTATCGGACGTTCAAGAACTGAAATGGCTGAGGTTGCGCACTGCGTGAGAGCCCGCCGGTCGCGCCCGGCCGGCGGTAACTTTCATTTGCTGGCCCAAATGAAAGTCACCAAAGCAAAGGGCCTGGAACACGATTTGGCTGCTGCCTCTGGCTACAAGTTTCGGCTGTTGAAGGCTAGGGTCAATCGAAGCGTAGGCTCGTCCAACACGCGCTCGGTCGCGCGCCGGCCGGGCGAGACCGGCGGGCTCTCCGCAGGAGAACAACGATCATGATCACCGTCCTGGGCATCGGCAACGTGCTGTGGGCCGACGAAGGCTTCGGCGTGCGCTGCGTCGAAGCACTCCAGCAGCGCTGGGCCTTCGATGAGCAACAAGGCGAACCGGTGCAGCTGGTCGACGGCGGCACGCAGGGCCTGTGCCTGATCCAGCACGTGCAGGCGGCGCGCAAGCTGCTGATCTTCGACGCCATCGACTACGGCCTCGAACCGGGCACGCTCAAGCTGATCGAGAACGACGAGGTGCCGCGCTTCATGGGCGCCAAGAAGATGAGCCTGCACCAGACCGGCTTCCAGGAGGTGCTGATGCTCGCGCAGCTCACCGAGCAGTACCCCGACGAGGTGCTGCTGATCGGCTGCCAGCCGCAGGAGCTGGAGGACTACGGCGGCAGCCTGCGCCCCATCGTGAAGACGGCGATAGAAGACGCACTCGCGCTCGGCCTCGACCGCCTGCGCCAGTGGGGCGCGCGGCCGCTGCCGCGCGACGCTGCGCCGGGCGACGACGAGGCGGTGACGGTGCCCACGCTCGCACTCGGCGCCTACGAGCAGGGCCGGCCGCCGGCCGAGCAGGCCTGCCGCGTCGGCGACGAACGCTTCATCCCGCTGCGCTGAGAAGCACACGCCCATGTGCATCGGCATCCCCATGCAAGTGCTGCGCACCGAACCCGGTCATGCCTGGGTGGCGGGGCGCGGCGAAGTCAAACGCATCGACACCGCTCTGATCGGCGAGCCGCACGAGGGCGAGTGGCTGCTGATCTTTCTCGACGCCGCGCGCGAACGCATCGCGGCCGACCGCGCCGCCGAGGTCAACGGCGTGCTCGACCTGCTGCAGGGCGCGCTCGCCGGTGCTTCGACCCAGCCCTTCGACGAGGTCGGCTTCGCGCTGCCCTCGCGCATGGACCCCACCGCGTTGGCCGCCCTCGCCGGCCGCGCCACCCCCGAATCCCTCCCGGAGTGACCCCCATGTCCGCATCCACCCTGCCCCCGCTGCTGCAGCGCCTCATCGACGAACGCGGCGCGCAGCGCGTCGAGCCCGACACGCTGGACGCCTTCGTCGCACAACCCGGCGACCGCGTGATCTTCCTCAGTGGCGACCCGGTGCAGTTCCCCGAAGGGCTGGACGTGGCCGTGGTGCTGCCCGAGCTGCAGGCGGCGCTGCCGGGCCGATTCAGCGTCGGCGTGGTACCGCTGGACAGCCAGGAGGCCATCGCACGCCGCTTCGGCTCGCAGCGCTGGCCCGCACTGATCTTCCTGCGCGACGGCGAGTACGTCACCACGCTGGCCGGCATGCACGACTGGACGGAGTACCTCGAACGTGTCGGCGCGGCACTGTCCATGCCGGCCTCGCGCGTGCCGGGCATCGGCATCCCGCTGGTGAGCGCGAACAGCGCGCCGTCCTGCCACTGAAACTGAACGAAGGCTGCCCGATGAACCCGAACGCCCGCCCCTTCCCGATCCCGGTGGTCGCTGCCCTCGGCCCGGGCAGCCAGCCCGAGGACGAGACGCTGGACTACATGCCCATGCCCAGCGGCATGGACACCTACCGCCCGCCGGTGCTGCCCGAGCCCGAGGAACTGGCCGGCCACGCCATCGCCACGCAAGTGCTGCAGGCGGTGATCGACGCGGTGGCGGCATCGCTGCGCGGCGAGGCCGTCGCACCGATCCCGCTCGGCGGCCTGCCGGCGAATGAACTCGCACTGGTCAACCAGGTGCTCGGCGAGGGCGAGGTCAGCGCGCAGGTGCTGGCGCGGCCCGAGACGCGCAGCTTCGGCGCCGATGCGGTGCGCGTGCGCGTGCAGGAATCGGTGTTCGCCGGCGTGTGGCGCGTGCTCGCCATCGACGACGACGGCGCGCTGCACGACCACATCGAGGTCGGCGCGATCCCCGCGGCGCTGATCGAGGCAGCGCGTGACGACGCGCAGGCGCCGCGCACGCCGCCCGGCCCGCTGCCGGCGCAGATGGTCAACGTGCCGACGATCCTCGTCGAGCTGGCCGACCAGCGCGAGCGCTGGTCGCCGGGGCAGGACGCGCATGTCGTCAACCTCACGCTGCTGCCGCTGTCGCCCGATGACATCGCGCACATCGACCACCAGCTCGGCACCGGCCGGGTGGTGATCCTGTCGCGCGGCTACGGCAACTGCCGCATCACCAACACGCTGGCGGCGAACACCTGGCGCGTCGTCTACTACAACTCGCAGGACAAGGTGATCCTCAACGCCATCGAGGTCAGCACGCTGCCCGAGGTGGCCTGCGCGGCGCAGGAAGACCTGGCCGACACGCACGAGCGGCTGAGCGAGGTGCTGCAATGGGTGGAGCAGGCATGAGCTTCGTCCCCGGCTTCGAGGGCAGTTACCTCGGAGACGCGGCCCGGCTGCCTGCGGGCGCCCGCCTCGAATGCAAGATCTGCTGGTGGGTCTACGACCCGGCGCAAGGCGACGATGTCTGGCAGGTCGCGCCCGGCACGCCGTTCTCCGCCCTGCCCGCGCACTGGCGCTGCCCGCAGTGCGACGGCGCGGCGGATCAGTTCATGGTGCTGCAGGACGCCGCATGATCCCGCTGGCCACGCGGCTGCACGCGCTCGAGGCGGCGTTCCGCCACATCTCGGCCACGCGCATGGACGGCGTGCCGGTCCTGAACCCGCGGCTCGAGGTGCAGGCGGTCGGCTTCGAGATCAGCGAAGACGGCAGCCATGCGTTCGGCGTGCTGGTCACCCCCTGGTTCATGAACCTGCTGCGCCTGCCGCTGCAGGGCGATGTGGCGCCACTGGCCGTGCGCGCCGTCGCTGCACGCGACATCGGCACACACCGGCTGGATTTCATCGGCGCCTTCGAGCCCGGCGTGGGCGCCTTCGAAGCCTGCTCGCTGTTCTCGCCGATGTTCGAGTTCGCCAACCAGGCCGCGGCCGTGGCCACCGCGCACGAGGCGTTGAAGGAGCTTCGCGCCGCACCGCGTGCGCCGGCGCAACCCGCGCGGCGCGGCTTCCTGCTGGGCCGCTTCGGAGCGGCGGCATGAGTTTCGCCGGCCTGGCCGGGCGCATGCGGCTGCACCCCGGCGCGGCGCTGCCGACCATCGCCAGCAGCCGGCCGATGCAGGCCGCGCAGCTGGCGCGCGGCCGGCCCGCCGCCGACCTGCCCGGCACCCTGGGCGCGCTGTTCACGCTGTGCGCCCATGCCCACCGCGGAACCGCGCGGCGCGCCGTGGCCGCGGCACGGGGCGAGCGCGCCGTGTCCAGCATCGAGGAGCGCACCGCGCTGCAAGCCGCCACGGCGCGCGAGCAGATCCTGCGCATCGCCCACGACTGGCACCGCCTGCTGCCCGCAGCACCGGCCGCGGAACCGGTGCTGCTGCTGCGCAGCTGCCCACTGTGGCGCGACGCGCTCGACCCGGCCGAGCAACTGCAGGCCTTGCCCGTCTGGCTCGCGCACCACTGGCTCTCGATGCCACTGGCCGAATGGCTGCGGGCCCACGAGGCCGACCCGTCCGGCTGGGCGCTGCAGTGGTGTGCCGCGGCCGCGACGCCGCCGGCACGCCTGCTGCGCACGCAGTCGAGCGGCATGCAGGCGCTGGCCACGCCCGGCCGGCCGCTGCGCCTGCTCGACCAGCCCCTCGCCTCGATGCCGCGGCTGGCCGAGCGCCTGCGCACCGAGCCGGACTTCTGCGCCCACCCCGACTGGCAGGGCGAGCCCGCCGAGACCGGCCCCTGGACACGCACCGTCGACCCGGTGCCGCTGCCGCTCCACAATGCATGGATGCGACTGATCGCCCGCTTCGTCGATGTGCTGCGCCTGGCCGCGCCCCAGGGGCGCGACTGGCTGGCGGAGGGCGCGCTGCCGCTGGCGCACGGCGAGGCCATCGCCTGGACCGAGATGGCGCGCGGGCTGCTCGTGCACTGGGTGCGGCTGGAGGATTCGCCATCGGGTCCGCGCGTTGCCGATTGCCGCGTGCTCGCGCCCACCGAATGGAACTTCCACCCGCGCGGCGTGCTGGCGCAGACGCTGGCGACGCTTCACGGGCCCGATCGCGCCGGAGAGGCGGCACGCGCCGCGGTCGCCTTCGACCCTTGCGTCGAGTTCGACATCGACTCCGGCATCGACTGCACGCCCGCGATGGAGCCGGCCCATGCATGAGCTCAGCCTCGCCGGCGGCATCGTCAGGCTCGTCGAGGACGCGCAGGCGCGCGACCACTTCAAGCGCGTCTCGCACCTGCGCCTGGAGGCCGGCGCGCTGGCCGGCGTGGAGGTGCGCGCGCTGCGCTTCGCGCTCGACGCCGTCAGCCCGGGCACCTGCCTCGAAGGCGCGCAGATCGACATCGACGAGCCGCCCGGCACCGCCTGGTGCATGCGCTGCGCCGCCAGCGTGAGCATCGCCTCGCGCACCGACCCCTGCCCCGCCTGCGGCGGGCACCAGATCCAACCCACCGGCGGGTCCGAGCTGCGCGTGCTCGACCTGCTGGTGCACGATGATTGAAGGAGAACGACCGATGTGCGTCGTCTGCGGCTGCGCCAACCCCACCGCCACCCATCCGGAGCAGGCTCACGTCGCCGTGAATCCGAGCACCGGCGACCTGCACTACGGCGCCGGTGCGGCGCGCGTGTCGGTGCCCGGCATGAGCCAGGCCCGCGCGATCAAGCTCGAGGCCGACGTGCTCGGCGAGAACAAGCGCATCGCCGAGCTGAACCGCGCGCATTTCGAATCGCACGGCGTGACCGCCTACAACCTCGTCTCCAGCCCCGGCTCGGGCAAGACGTCGCTGCTGTGCGCGACCATCGAACACCTGAAGCAGCATGCTCCCGCGCTGCCGCTGGCGGTGATCGAAGGCGACCAGCAGACCAGCAACGACGCCGACCGCATCCGCGCCACCGGCGCCAGCGCGATCCAGGTCAACACCGGCAAGGGCTGCCACCTCGACGCGCAGATGGTGGCCGATGCGTTCGGCCGGCTGTCACTGCACGGCCATGCGCATGATCACGATGCGCACGAGCATCACCATGACCACGCCCATGCAGATGCGCTGCTCTTCATCGAGAACGTCGGCAATCTCGTCTGCCCTGCGATGTGGGACCTGGGCGAAGCCGCCAAGATCGCCATCCTCTCCGTGACGGAGGGCGAGGACAAGCCGCTCAAGTACCCCGACATGTTCGCCGCAGCGCGGCTGATGGTGCTGAACAAGACCGACCTGCTGCCCTACCTCGACTTCGACGTGCCGAAGTGCATCGAGTACGCGCGCCGCGTCAACCCGGGCATCGAGGTGCTGCTGGTGTCGGCGAAGACCGGCGCCGGGCTGGACGCCTGGGTCGAGTGGTTGCTGCATCCGCAGGCCTGAGACGATGAACGAACGCGCCACCCTGCCCCGCCGTGCCGCCGCGCGCGTGCTGGCCTGCGGCGCGTTCCTGAAGAACCGCGCCGGCCGGCTCGACGGCGAGCACTTCGCCTGGTCGGCGCTGCACGGCGACCTGGGCGAGGCCGATGCCTGCCGCGCGCTCGACGCGTCGGCAGCCTCCCTGCTCGCCAGCGGCCCGGCCGATGCAATCGCGCACGACCTGCACCCGGACTTCCACAGCACGCGCGTGGCCGTCGCACTGGCCGCGCGCCTGGGCGTGCCGGCTCTTGCCGTGCAGCACCACCATGCGCACATCGCCGCGGTGATCGCCGAGCAGGGCCTCGCGCAGCCGGTGATCGGCATCGCGCTCGACGGCGTCGGCCTGGGCACCGACGGCACAGCCTGGGGCGGCGAAGTGCTGTGGGTCGACGCCGGCGAAGCGGCGCATCGCTGGCGGCGCATCGCGCACCTGCAGCCGCTGGCGCTGCCCGGCGGCGACGTGGCGGCGCGTGAACCCTGGCGCATGGCCGCGTCGGTGCTGCATGCGCTGGGCCGCGGCGACGAGATCGAGCGGCGCTTCGGCCCGGTGGTCGGCACGCCGGCGGCACGGCTGCTGCGCAGCATGCTCGATCGCCGGCTGAACTGCCCGAGCACCACCAGCGCCGGCCGCTGGTTCGACGCCGCCGCCGGCGCGCTGGGCCTGAGCGTGAAACAAGGTGCCGAAGCCGAGGCGGCCATCGCGCTGGAGCGGGCTGCCGCGCAGGCGCTGGAACGCCGGCACGACGGCGTTCCCTTCTCGCCATCGCTGGATATGCGCGGCGTGGTGGCGGACGCGTTCGAGGTGCCGCGCGACGACCCGGCGGCGATCGCACGCGCCGCGCTGCACTTCCATCACGCGCTGGCCGACGGCCTGGCCGACACCGCCGTGCAGGCCGCGCAACAGCACGGCGCCGGCACGGTGGTGCTCGGCGGCGGCTGCTTCATGAACCGCGTGCTCACCGAGCGCCTGGCGGCACGGCTGCAGGCGCGCGGCCTGGCGGTGAAGGCACCGCGATCCACGCCCTGCGGCGACGCCGGACTCGCGCTCGGCCAGGCCTGGGTGGCCGCCTGCACACTCGCCGACCCGTTGGCTGCGGCTCAGCAACAAGACGCTCTCGAACTGGAACACTGACATGTGCCTCGCCCTGCCCGCCCGCGTGGTGGAACTGCAAGACGCCGACAACGCCGTCGTCGAACTCGGCGGCGTGCGCAAGACCGTGTCGATGGCGCTGACGCCCGAAGCGAAGGTCGGCGACTACGTCATCGTGCACGTCGGCCACGCGATCGGTCTGCTCGATGCCGAAGAGGCGGAGAAGACACTCGCCCTGTTCGCCGAGATGGCGGCTGCCAACGGCGCCGCGGAGCGCGCCGCATGAAGTACATCGACGAATTCCGCGACGGCGAGGTGGCGCGAGGCCTGGCGCAGCGCATCGCCGCCGAGGCCGACGGCTCGCGCCGCTACCACTTCATGGAATTCTGCGGCGGCCACACGCATGCCATCTCGCGCTACGGAATCGCCGAACTACTGCCAGCGCACCTGCGCATGATCCACGGCCCCGGCTGCCCGGTCTGCGTGCTGCCGATCGGCCGCATCGACCAGGCCATCGCACTGGCGCTGGAGCGCGGCGTGATGCTGTGCACCTACGGCGACGTGATGCGGGTACCGGCGTCGGAGTCGCTGTCACTGATGCGCGCCAAGGCGCGTGGCGCCGACATCCGCATGGTCTATTCGGCCGCCGACGCGCTCAAGCTCGCTCGCGAGCATGCCGACCGCGAGGTGGTGTTCCTGGCCATCGGCTTCGAGACCACCACGCCACCCACCGCGCTGGTGATCCGCCAGGCGCAGGCCGAGCAGCTCGCCAACTTCAGCGTGCTGTGCAACCACGTGCTCACGCCCAGCGCGATCACTCACATCCTCGAATCGCCCGAGGTGCGCCAGTACGGCACCGTGCCGATCGACGGCTTCATCGGCCCGGCGCACGTGAGCATCGTCATCGGCGCGCGGCCCTACGAGCATTTCGCGCAGGAGTACCGCAAGCCGGTGGTGATCGCCGGCTTCGAGCCGCTGGACGTGATGCAGGCCATCCTGATGCTGGTGCGCCAGGTCAATGCCGGCCGCGCCGAGGTGGAGAACGAGTTCACCCGCGCCGTCACGCGCGACGGCAACCTCGCCGCGCAGGCGGTGGTCTCGCAGGTGTTCGAGCTGCGCAGCAGCTTCGAGTGGCGCGGCCTCGGCGAGGTGCCCTACAGCGCGCTGAAGATCCGCCCGGCCTTCGAGCGCTTCGATGCCGAGAAGCGCTTCGGCCTCGTCTACAAGAGCGTGCCCGACCACAAGCAGTGCGAGTGCGGCGCCATCCTGCGCGGCGTGAAGCGGCCCACCGACTGCAAGCTGTTCGGCAGCGTGTGCACGCCGGAGAACCCGATGGGCTCGTGCATGGTGTCGTCGGAAGGCGCCTGCGCGGCGCACTACACCTACGGACGTTTTCGCGACATTCCGGTGGTGGCGGCATGAGCAACGTGAAGAAGGGCTACATCCGGCCGATCGACTTCAAGCACGGCCGTGTCGACATGAACCACGGCGCCGGCGGCCGCGCCTCGGCGCAGCTGATCGACGAACTGTTCGCGCGCGCCTTCGACAACGAGTACCTGCGACAGGGCGACGACGGCGCGCTGCTGCCGGTGCCCGCCGGCCACCGCCTCGTGATGGCCACCGACGGCCACGTGATCTCGCCGCTGTTCTTTCCCGGCGGCGACATCGGCGGCCTCGCGGTGCACGGCACGCTCAACGACGTGGCCATGCTCGGCGCCGCGCCGCTGTACCTGAGCGCGAGTTTCATCCTCGAGGAAGGCTTCGCTTTGGCGGATCTCAAGCGCATCGTCGAGGCGATGGCCGCGGCGGCGCGCGAGGCCGGCGTGCCCGTCGTCACCGGCGACACCAAGGTGGTCGAGCAGGGCAAGGGCGACGGCGTGTTCATCACCACCACCGGCGTGGGCGTGGTGCCGATCGGGCGCAGCGTCAGCGGCCGCAATGCGCGCCCCGGCGACGCGGTGCTGGTGTCGGGCAGCATCGGCGACCACGGCGTGGCGGTGCTCTCGAAGCGCGAGTCGCTGGAGTTCGAGACCACCATCGAATCGGACACCGCCGCGCTGCACACGCTGGTGGCGCGCCTGCTCGCCGCCGTGCCCGAGGGCAGCGTGCGCACGCTGCGCGACCCCACGCGCGGCGGCCTGGCCACCACGCTCAACGAGATCGCGCGGCAATCCGGCGTGGGCATGCTGCTGCAGGAAGCGGCAATCCCGATCAAGCCGCAGGTCAATGCCGCCTGCGAGCTGCTCGGGCTGGACCCGCTGTACATCGCCAACGAAGGCAAGTGCATCGTCATCTGCGACGCGGCAGTGGCCGACGGCGCGCTCGAAGCGCTGCGCTCGCACCCGCTGGGCCGTGACGCGGCGCGCATCGGCAGCATCACCGAGGATCCGCAGCACTTCGTGCAGATGGACACGGCCTTCGGCGGCCGGCGCGTGGTCGACTGGCTCAGCGGCGAGCCGCTGCCGCGCATCTGCTAGCCGGAGGGCCGGAGGCCGGGCATGCAGCGCGAAGTCTTCCGCAAGACCGCCGCCGGGCACGCCGAGGTGCGTGGCCGCGCGCTCGGGCTGGATGCACGCACGCGCGGGCTGCTGATCCTCGTCAACGGCGAGCTGACGGTGGCCGAACTCGCTGCGCGCGTCGGTTTCGATCCCGACCTGGCGCTGGTGAAGATGGTCGGCGCGGGGCTGATCGATCAGGTCGCTGTCGTGCCACGGGCCCGGCCGTTCCCGCCATCGGCGCCTGCTCCTGCCGCACCGCCGCCCAAGCCGGCACCCGCCCCGCCGCCCGAACTGCTGCCCGCCGATCTCGCCGCAGCACGCACGCGCGCACTGACCACGCTGGCGCCGCACTACGGCCCCGACGCGCTGCGCATGGCCGCCCCGCTGCGCGAGGCCGGCAACGCCGAGCAGTTCGCGCTGGCGCTGGCGGCGCTGAAGGACACGCTGTCGGTGCACATGGGCCGCAAGCTGGCCGATCGCCTGAGCCGCGAGATCGCGCACGGGCCATGAGCGCGCCGGGCCGCCCCAAGCGCGAATACCGGAGCACGCCAGTGCGCAGGGTCGTCCAATGACTGCCGCACCGCTGCGCCTGCTGCTGCTCGCCCATGCCTTCAACGGGCTGACGCAGCGTCTGTTCACCGTGTTGCGCGAGGCCGGCCACGACGTCACGGTGGAGCTGGACATCTCCGATGCGGTGACCGAGGAGGCGGTGGCGCTGGCCCGGCCCGACCTGGTGATCGCGCCCTTCCTGAAGCGGCGCATCCCGGAGTCGGTGTGGTCGGTGCGTCCTTGCCTGGTGGTGCACCCCGGCCCGCCGGGCGACCGCGGCCCGACAGCACTCGATTGGGCCGTTCTGCGCGGCGATGTGCAGGGCGGCGTGACGGTGCTGCAGGCCACCGGCGAGTTCGACGCCGGCCCGGTGTGGGCCTGGCGCGCGCTGCCGCTGCGTGGCGACGCCACGAAGGCGAGCCTGTACCGCCACGAGGTCACGCGCGCCGCCGTCGATGCGGTGCTGGAGGCCATCGCCCGCTTCCGGCCCGGGGCGATCGGGCCGGCATCGCCGCCCGCGCTGCCGGCGCTTCAAGGCGGCTGGCAAGGCCCGGTGCCGGCGGCGCAGCGGTCCATCGACTGGTCGCGCGACGACAGCGCCGCCGTGCTGCGCAAGATCCGCAGTGCCGACGGCCACCCCGGCATCGCCGACACCGTGTTCGGCCAGGCCTGCCGGCTGCACGATGCCCACCCGGTCAGCGCCGCCACGCTGGCGCGCGCGCCGGCCGGTTCGCCGGGCGCAGTGGTCGGCAGGCGCGGCCCGGCGCTGCTGCGCCGCACCGTCGACGGCGCGGTATGGATCGGCCATGTGCGTGTCGATGCGAGCGGCGAGCGCCCGGCTCTCAAGATCGCTGCCACGCGGGCCTTCGCCGACAACTGCGCCGGCCTGAGCGAGCTCGATGTGCCGCTGCTGCGCGACGCCGGCGAGTGGGACGAACTGCACTACGCCGAGACCGGCCCAGCCGGCGCGCGGGTGGGCTGGCTGCGCTTCGACTTCCACAACGGGGCCATGTCCACGCGCCAGTGCGAGCGCCTGCGCGACGCGCTGCGCTGGGCCCGCACGCGCGACACGCATGTGCTGGTGCTCGCCGGCGGCAGCGACTTCTTCAGCAACGGCATCCACCTGCACGACATCGAGGCCAGCGCGCACGACACCGGCGACAGTGCCGCCGATGCGTCCTGGCGCAACATCAACGCCATCGACGACGTGGTGCTGGAGCTGCTCACGATGACCGACCGGCTCTCCGTGGCGATGCTGTCGGGCAACGCCGGCGCGGGCGGCTGCTACCTTGCCTTCGCGGCCGACCTCGTCTGGGCCCATGCCGGCGTGGTGCTCAACCCGCACTACAAGAACATGGGCAACCTGTTCGGCTCGGAGTACTGGACCTACACGCTGCCACGCCGCGTCGGAGCGGCACGCGCCGCCGAGGTCACGCAGCGCGTGATGCAGGGCCGGTTGCCGATGTCGGCCGCCGAGGCGGCGTCGCTGGCGCTGGTCGACGCGGTGCTGGCCGACGACGCCGCGGCGCTCGCCCCCCGGGCCGCCACCGAGGCTGCCGCGCTGGCCGCAGCGCACAATCACGCCGAACGCGTGGCAGCCAAGCAGCGCCAGCGAGATGACGACGAGTCGCGCAAGCCGCTGGCGGCCTACCGCGACGAGGAACTGCAGCAGATGCACCGCAACTTCTACGGCTTCGACCCCAGCTACCACGTGGCGCGGCACCACTTCGTGACGCGCAAGCCGCATGCGTGGACGCCGCGGCACCTGGCGCTGCATCGCCCGTGATGCCCACCGTCCTGCTCATCGACGACGAGCAGCGCTCGCTGGACGCGATGCGCCGCACGCTGGAGGAAGACTTCGACGTGCTCACCGCCAGCGGCACCGAGGAGGCGCGCGTGCAGCTCGAGCAGCGCGAGGTCGACGTGATCCTGTGCGACCAGCGCATGCCCGGCGTCACCGGCGTGGAGTTCCTGCGCGAGGCGCGCGAACGCTGGCCCGATTCGGTGCGCATCGTCATCTCGGGCTACACCGACAGCGAAGACATCATCGCCGGCATCAACGAAGCCGGCATCTACCAGTACATCCTCAAGCCCTGGGTGCCCGACCACCTGCTGCAGACGGTGCGCAGCGCGGCCGAGGCACGCACGCTGCAGCACGGCCTGGCGCGGATGGACATCGAGCTGCGCAACGGCACGCCGCCGCTGCGCGCGAAGAGCCAGGCGCGGCTCGCGCAGGCGCGCAACACTTTCGACTTCGACCGCATCGTGCGCGCGCCGGGCAGCCCGCTGGACGCGGTGTGCGAGATGGCGCGGCGCGTGGCGCGGCATGACCTGTCGGTGCTGTTGCTGGGCGAATCGGGCACCGGCAAGGAGCTGATGGCGCGTGCCATCCACTACGCCAGCCCGCGGCTCACCGGACCTTTCGTGGTCGAGAACTGCGCGGCGATCCCCGACACGCTGCTGGAGAGCGAGCTCTTCGGCCACAAGCGCGGCGCCTTCACCGGCGCGGTGGAAGACCACATCGGCCTGTTCCAGCGCGCGCACGGCGGCACGGTGTTCCTCGACGAGATCGGCGAGACCTCGCCGGCCTTCCAGGTCAAGCTGCTGCGCGTGCTGCAGGAAGGCGAGCTGCGGCCGGTGGGCTCGACGCGGTCCATCCCGGTCGACGTGCGCGTGATCGCCGCGACGCACCGCGACCTCGAGGCCGACGTGCGCAGCGGCCGCTTCCGCGAAGACCTGTACTACCGCATCGCCGGCATCACGCTGGCCATGCCGCCGCTGCGCGAGCGGCCGGGCGACATCGTGCCGATCGCCGAACGCCTGCTGATCGACGTGGCTGCGCAACTGGCCCTGCCCGCCGCAGCCTTCGACGACGACGCGCGCGCCGTGCTGGTGAGTTATCCCTGGCCCGGCAACATTCGCGAACTGCGCAACGAGATCGCGCGCGCGCTGGCGCTGCGCGACGGGCCGGCGCTGCATGCGGCGGCCTTCTCGCGCAAGCTGCTCAACGGCCAGGCTGGCACACACGCCGAAGGCATGAACGGCCACGCGCTGCCGGCCGTCGGTACCCTGGCCGAACGGCTCGATTCGATCGAAGCCATGGTGCTGCGCGAGACGCTGCTGCGCCACCGCTGGAACAAGACCCGCGCGGCGCAGGAACTGGGCCTGTCGCGCGTCGGCCTGCGCGCGAAGCTTCAGCGCTTCGGCCTGGAAGACGTGAAGGACAAGCCGTGAACGTCCTGTGGCTTCAGTCCGGCGGCTGCGGCGGCTGCAGCATGTCGCTGCTGTGCGCCGACACGGCGGACTTCCCGGCGATGCTGAAGTCCGGCGGCATCGAGCTGCTGTGGCACCCCTCGCTGTCGCTGGCCAGCGGCCGCGAACTGATCACCTTGCTCGAAGACTGCCGCGACGGCCGCACCAGGCTCGACGTGCTGTGCGTCGAAGGCTCGCTGCTGCGCGGCCCGAACGGCACCGGCCACTTCCACATGCTCGCCGGTACCGGCCTGCCGATGATCGACTGGGTGCGCGCGCTGGCCGCGGCGGCCACGCACGTGGTGGCGGTCGGCTCCTGCGCCGCCTGGGGCGGCATCACCGCCACCGGCCCGAACGTCACCGACGCCTGCGGCCTGCAGTACGACGGCGACCGCCCCGGCGGCCTGCTCGGCGCCGACTTCATGGCGCACGGCGGCCTGCCGGTCATCAATGTCGCCGGCTGCCCGACGCACCCGGGCTGGGTGGTCGACACGCTGATGGCGCTGGCGGCGAAGCTGTTCGCGGCCGACGACCTCGACCCGCTGAACCGCCCGCGCTTCTACGCCGACCAGCTGGTTCACCACGGCTGCACGCGCAACGAGTACTACGAGTTCAAGGCCAGCGCCGAGAAGCCGTCCGACCTGGGCTGCATGATGGAGAACATGGGCTGCAAGGGCACGCAGGCGCATGCCGACTGCAACACGCGACTGTGGAACGGAGAGGGCTCGTGCACGCGCGGCGGCTACGCCTGCATCAGCTGCACCGAGCCGGGCTTCCAGGACCCGGGCCACGCCTTCCACCAGACGCCCAAGCTCGCCGGCATCCCGATCGGCCTGCCCACTGACATGCCCAAGGCCTGGTTCGTGGCGCTGGCCTCGCTGTCGAAGAGCGCGACGCCCAGACGCGTGAAGAGCAATGCGACGGCCGACCACGTGGTGGTGGCACCGGCGGTGCGCAAGACGAGGTTGAAGTGAGCCAGCGGCTCATCGTCGGCCCCTTCAACCGCGTCGAGGGCGATCTCGAGGTGCAGCTCGACATCGCGGACGGCCGAGTCACGCAGGCGCGCGTCAACGCCACCATGTACCGCGGCTTCGAGCAGATGCTCGCCGGCCGCGCACCGCTCGATGCGCTGGTGATCGTGCCGCGCATCTGCGGCATCTGCTCGGTGTCGCAGTCGGTGGCGGCGGCGCGCGCCATCGCCGATGCCTCGGGCGTGACGGTGCCGCCCAACGGCGTGCACACCATCAACCTGATGCTCGCCTGCGAGAACCTGGCCGACCACCTCTCGCACTTCTACCTGTTCTTCATGCCCGACTTCACGCGGCCGGTGTACGCGCCGCGGCCCTGGTTCGCCGAAGCGAATCGCCGCTTCGCCGCGCTGGCCGGCGAGCATGCACGCGCGGCGGTGGCGGCGCGGCAGCGCTGGTTCGAGATCATGGGCACGCTGGGCGGCAAGTGGCCGCACACGCTGAGCATCCAGCCCGGCGGCAGCGCGCGTGCGGTGGAAGCGGCCGAGCGCATCCGGCTGCTGGCCAAGGTGCGCGAGTTCCGCGCCTTTCTCGAAACGACCACCTTCGGCGCGCAGCTGGAAGAGATCGCCGCACTCGACAGCGAAGCCGCGCTGCAGCGCTGGCATGCCGCCGACCCGATGCGCGGCGACCTGCGCCTGTTCCTCACGCTGGCGGCGGACCTGGGCCTGCAGACGCTGGGCCGCGGCCCCGGCCGCACGCTGAGCTTCGGCGCCTACCGGCAGCCCGACGGTTCGCACGCGCTGGCCGACGGCGTATGGAGCGAAAGCCTCGGCCGCGTGCAGCCGGTGGACACCGGCGCGATCCGCGAAGACGCCACGCACGCCTGGCTGGCCGGCGACGCGGCGCTGCATCCGAGCGAGGGGCTCACCGCGCCGATGCTCGACAAGCCCGGCGGCTACACCTGGAACAAGGCACCGCGCCTGAGCGGCGAGGTGGTCGAGACGGGCGCCATCGCGCGTCAGCTCGCCAGCGGCCAGCCGCTGATCCGCGACGCGGTGGCGCGCTGCGGCGCCAATGTCTATACGCGCGTGCTGGCGCGGCTGGTCGAACTCGCGCGCGTGCTGCCGATGACCGAACAGTGGCTCACCGCGCTGTCGCCGCGCGAGCCTTTCTTCCACGCCGACCGGCTGCCCGCCGATGCCGACGGCGTGGGCCTGACCGAAGCGGCGCGCGGGGCGCTCGGCCACTGGGTCAGCGTGCGCCACGGCCGCATCGAGCGCTACCAGATCGTCGCGCCGACGAGCTGGAACTTCTCGCCGCGCGACGCCGCCGGCACGCCCGGCGCGCTGGAGGCCGCGCTCGAAGGCGCGCCGGTGCAGCCCGGCGAGGACACGCCAGTGGCCGTGCAGCACATCGTGCGCTCGTTCGATCCCTGCATGGTCTGCACCGTGCACTGAGGAGATCGCGATGCCTCGTGAAGACCGTCCGAGCCCGGACCCGGCACGCCGCGAGACGCTGCTGGCGCTGAGCCAGCTCGACGGCGTGGACGACAGCGCCTGGCTCGACGTGATCGCGAAGATGGACGAGGTCTACTCGCAGCTGGTGCAGGACGAGATCGCGCTGGAAGAGAAGAACGAGCAGCTCGAGCAGTCGCAGCAGTTCATCTTCAGCCTGCTGTCGGCGATGAGCGATGTGCTGGTGGCCTGCGACGAGGCCGGCCGCATCGAGGAGACCAACGCCGCGCTGCGCGAGCTGGTCGGCCAGACTGAGGAGGCGCTGCGCGGCACGCCGCTGCTGGCGCTGCTGGCCGACGAGACCAGCGTGCAGAACATCCGCCATGCGCTGGCCACCACCACGCGGCGCGGCAGCTCGATCGAGATCGACCTGCGCGACGCGCAGGGTCAGGCGGTACCGGTGGACCTGAACATCACGCCGCGCCACAACGCTGCCGGGCACCGTGTCGGCCATGTGTTCGTCGGCCGGCCGCTGGGCGAGCTCAAGCGCGCGTACCACCAGCTGCGCGAAGCGCACGAGGCGCTCAAGCGCACGCAGCAGCAGCTGCTGCACTCGGAGAAGATGGCCTCGCTGGGCCGGCTCGTGGCCGGCGTGGCGCACGAGCTGAACAACCCGATCAGCTTCGTGCTCGGCAACGTGCATGCGCTGCAGCGCTACAGCGAGCGGCTGCGCGAGTACCTCGGCGCGATCCACACCGACGCCCCCGCCGACGAGCAGGTCAAGCTGCGCGCGAAGCTGCGCATCGACCACCTGCTCGCCGACCTGCCCTCGCTCATGGAAGGCACGCTCGAAGGTGCGCAGCGCACCGCCGACATCGTGCAGGGCCTCAAGCGCTTCTCGGCGATGGACCGCGGCGAACGCATCGAGGTCGACCTGAACGGCGTGATCGAACGCGCCATCCACTGGGTGCGCAAGGGCACGGCGCCGTCGTTCGAGGTGCACTGGTCGCCCGGCCCGCCCTGCACCGTGATGGGCAACGCCGGGCAACTGCTGCAGGTGGTGATGAACCTGGTGCAGAACGCCTACGACGCGGCCGCCACGCTGGCGAACGCGGCGCCGGCGATGTGGATCACGCTGCAGTGCGCCGGCGACACGGCGCGCCTGCACTTGCGCGACAACGGCCCGGGCATCGCGCCCGAACATCTGTCGCGCATCTTCGACCCCTTCTTCACCACCAAGCCGGTGGGCAAGGGCACGGGGCTGGGCCTGTCGATCAGCTACGGCATCGTCGAGCAGCACGGCGGCCGGCTGAGCGCCGGCAACCGTGCCGAGGGCGGCGCGGAGTTCGTGCTCGAACTGCCGCTCAGCTCTCGATCCTGATGTTGCCGTCCTTCACCACCTTGCTCCACTTGGCCGTCTCGGAACGGATGAAGGCGGCGAACTTCTCGCTCGTGCCGCCGCCGTCCTCGGCGCCGTAGGTCTCGAGCTTCTCCTGCACGTCGGCCATCGCCAGCACCTTGTTGACGTCTTCGTTCATCTTCTGCGCGATCGGCGCCGGCAGCTTGCCCGGGCCGACCAGGCCGTACCAGGTGGTGGCCTCGAAGCCGGGGAAGCCCTGCTCCTCCATGGTCGGCACGTTCGGGTGGCCCTTGGCGCGCTTGGTGCGGGTCTGTGCGATGGCGATCACCTTGCCGCTCTTCACGTGCGGCGTGGCAGCGGTCATGGTCTCGAAGCTGTACTGGATCTGCCCGCCCATCAGGTCGGTGAGCAGCGGGCCGCTGCCCTTGTAGGGCACGTGGATCGCATCGACCTTCGCCTGCAGCTTGAACGACTCCAGCGCGAGGTGCTGCGCCGAGCCGTTGCCCGCCGAGCCGAAACTCACCTGCCCCGGCTTGGCCCTGCACAGGGCGACGATGTCCTTCACCGTCTTCGCCTCTTCCTTCGGGTTGGCGATCAGCAGGTTGGGCGTGACACCCACCAGCACGATGGGCACGAAGTCGCGCTCGGCGTTGTAGTTCAGCTTGGGCTGCAGGCTGGGCGCCAGCGCATGGCTGTTGATGTGCGCCATCAGCAGCGTGCTGCCGTCGCTGGGCTGCTGCGCCACGTAGTCGGCGGCGAGCACGCCGGCCACGCCGGCCTTGGTCTCGACGATGACCTGCTGGTTCCACATCTGCGTGAGCTTGGTGGCCACCACGCGCGCCAGCGCATCGGTGCCGCCACCCGGCGGGAAACCGACGACGATGCGGATCGGGCCGCTCGGCCAGAGTTGCGCGAAGACGCGGGGGACGGCCAGCGTGGCGGCCACACCGGCGGTGGCCTTGAGGATCGAACGGCGTTGCATGGGGATGTCTCCTGCGTTGTGTTCTGTGGGGATCTCAGGCCGCGGCCTTCAGCGCTTGCCTTTGCTGCTGCTGCGGATGCGAAGCGAAGTACTCCATCGCAGCCTGCACGCCACTGCCTGCCAGCGGCACGCCGGCGAGCTTCAGGCCCATCTCGACGCCAGCCAGCGCGGCCATCAGCGTCAGGTCGTTGCAGTCGCCGAGGTGGCCGATGCGGAACATGCGGCCCTTCACCTTGCCCAGGCCGGTGCCCAGCGACAGGTCGAAACGTTCGTGGATCAGCTTGCGGATCGCATCGGCATCCACGCCGGCCGGCGTGATCACGCCGGTGAGCACCGGCGAGTACACGGCCGCATCGGCACACTGGATCGGCAGACCCCAGGCGCGCACCGCGCCGCGCACGCCCTCGGCCCAGCGCTCGTGGCGCGCGAACACGGCTTCGAGGCCCTGCTCGAGAAGGATGTCCAGCGCCTCGCTCAGGCCGTAGAGCAGGTTGGTGTTGGGCGTGTAGGGCCAGTAGCCCGTCTTGTTCATCTCGACGATCTCGTCCCAGGCCCAGAAGCTGCGCGGCAGCTTGGCCGTCTTGCTCGCCTCCAGCGCCTTCGGCGACAGCGCGTTGAAGCTGATGCCCGGCGGCAGCATCAGGCCCTTCTGCGAGCCGCTGATGGTGACGTCGACACCCCACTCGTCGTGGCGGTAGTCGGCGCAGGCCAGGCCGGAGATCGAATCGACCAGCAGCAGCGCCGGGTGGCCGGCGGCGTCGATGGCGCGGCGGACCGCGGCGATGTCGCTGGTCGCGCCCGTCGAAGTCTCGTTGTGCACCACGCACACCGCCTTGATCGCGTGGCCGGCATCGGCGCGCAGGCGCTGCTCGATCAGTTCGGCCTGTATGCCGCGGCGCCAGCTCCAGGGCAGCCCGGTGGCCGCGTCGGTGCCGGGCACGCCGAGGAACTCGGGCTTCAGCCCGAGCCGCTCGGCGAGCTTCTTCCACAGCGTGGCGAAGTGGCCGGTCTCGAACATCAGCACGTCGTCGCCGGGGCTGAGCGTGTTGACCAGAGCCGCTTCCCACGCGCCCGTGCCAGAGGCCGGGTAGATCGCCACTGGGTGCTTCGTGCGGAAGATCTGCTGCGTGCCGGTGAGCACCTTCAGGCCGAGCTTGCCGAACTCGGGCCCGCGGTGGTCGATGGTGGGCAGGCTCATCGCGCGCAGCACGCGGTCGGGCACCGGGCTCGGGCCGGGAATCTGCAGGAAATGGCGGCCGCTGGGATGCTGGTCGAGGGGGATCATGGAGGGCTCCTGGATGCCTTCAGTTTTGCATACAAAATGCGTTTGTCAAGCGAAGTTGCCCTATAGTACGAGGCAAGTGCTGCCGCCGATTGCATACCAAACCATGGCCGAGATCATCTCCATCCCCCGTCAGGTGCTCCACCAGGAGGTCGTGGTGCGGCTGCGCCAGCGCATCGTCGAAGGCCAGCTCGCCCCCGGCGCCAAGCTCAACGAGCGCGAGCTGAGCGAACTGTTGAACGTGTCGCGCACGCCGCTGCGCGAGGCGCTGAAGATGCTCGCCGCCGAAGGCCTGGTCGAGCTGCTGCCCAATCGCGGCGCGGTGGTGGCGCAGATGTCGGCGCAGGACGTGGCCGACACCTTCGAGGTGATCGCCGGGCTCGAAGGCCAGTCGGGCGAGCTCGCCGCGCAGCGCATCACCGACGCCGAGCTGGCCGAGATCCGCGCGCTGCACTTCGAGATGATGGCGGCCTTCACGCGGCGCGACCTGCCCACCTACTACCGCATCAATGCGCAGATCCACACGCTGATCAATGCAGCGGCACGCAACCCGGTGCTGGCCCAGACCTGGCGCAACGTCAATGCGCGGCTGCAGGCGCTGCGATTCCGCTCCAACTTCGACGAGGCCAAGTGGAAGCGCGCGGTGAAGGAGCACGAGCGCATGGTCGAGCTGCTCGGTGCACGCGACGCGGCCGGCCTGCGCGCCCTGCTCATCGAGCACCTGATGCACAAGCGTGATGCCGTGCTGGAGCTGATGAAGAGCGGCCAGCTCGACGCGGGCAGCAAGGCCAGCGCATGAACGCGCCGCTGCCTCGCGGCGTGCTCACGGATCAGGCCGAACTGGCGCGCCGGCTCGCGCGCGAGACCGAAGGCGAGGTGCTGTTCGACCCCGCCGCGCGCGGCCGCTATGCCACCGACGCCTCGATCTACCAGGCCATCCCGATCGGCGTGTTCGTGCCGAAGACGCAGCGCGACGTGGCCATCGCGCTGCAGGTGGCGCGCGAGATGGGAGCGCCTGTGCTGCCGCGCGGCGGCGGCACCTCGCAGTGCGGCCAGACCACCGGCGCTGCGCTGGTGATCGACTTCAGCAAGCACCTGCGCAAGGTCGTCTCGCTCGACGTCGAAGGCCGCCGCGTGCAAGTCGAGCCCGGCATGGTGCTCGACCACCTGAACGCGCAACTGAAGGCCCACGGCCTGTGGTACCCGGTGGACGTGTCGACCAGCGCGCAGGCCACGCTGGGCGGCATGGCCGGCAACAACTCCTGCGGCAGCCGCAGCATCGCCTACGGCAACATGGTGCACAACGTGGCCGGCATCGATGCCTGGCTGGCCGACGGCAGCGAGGTGGCGTTCGGGCCGCTGGCCACGCTGGGCACCAAGGAACGTGGCATTGCCGCGTTCGTGCGCGGCCTGGCCGACAGGCTCGCCCCCGAGATCGACGCGAACTGGCCGACGGTGATGCGCCGCGTCGCCGGCTACAACCTCGACATCTTCCGGCCGAAGAGCGAGCGGCCCTACACGGCGGACGGCAGCGTCAACCTCGCGCACCTGCTGGTGGGCGCCGAAGGCACGCTGGCGCTGACGAAGACCCTGACGCTGCAACTCAGCCCCCTGCCACGCGCCAAGGTGCTGGGCGTCGTCAACTTCACGAGCTTCCACGCCGCGATGGATTCGGCGCAGCACATCGTCAAGCTCGGCCCCACCGCGGTGGAGCTGGTCGACCGCACGATGATCGAGCTGTCGCGCGCCAACCCGGCGTTCCGGCCGGTGATCGAGGCGGCGCTGATCGGCAGCCCGGAGGCGATCCTGCTCGTCGAGTTCAGCGGCGGGGATCGAAGCGCGTTGCTGCGGCAACTGCGATCGCTGGTCGAACTGATGGGCGACCTCGGCCTGCCCGGCAGCGTGGTCGAGATGCCCGACGAAGGCCCGCAGAAGGCGCTGTGGGAAGTGCGCAAGGCCGGCCTGAACATCATGATGAGCCTGAAGGGCGACGGCAAGCCGGTCAGCTTCATCGAGGACTGCGCGGTACCGCTGGTGCACCTGGCCGAGTACACCGACGCGCTGACCGAGGTCTTCCGCCGCCACGGCACGCGCGGCACCTGGTACGCGCACGCCTCGGTGGGCACGCTGCACGTGCGGCCCATCCTCGACATGCGGCGCGACGGCGCGACGCGCATGCGCGCCATCGCCGAAGAAGCCGCCGCGCTGGTGCGCAAGTACAAGGGCGCCTACAGCGGCGAGCATGGCGACGGCCTGTGCCGCGGCGAGTGGATCCGCTGGCAGTTCGGCACGAAGATCGACGACGCCTTTCGCGCCATCAAGCAGGAGCTCGACCCGGCGAACCTGTTCAACCCCGGCAAGATCGTCGACCCGCCGAAGATGGACGATGCGCGGCTGTTCCGCTTCCCGCCGACATACCGGACCATCCCGCTGAAGCCCGTGCTCGACTGGTCTGACTGGAACGTCCAGAACGACCCGGCCACCGAGACCACCACCGCGCCGGGCAGCGGCGGCGACCCCACCGGCGGCCTGGCCAAGGCCGTCGAGATGTGCAACAACAACGGCCACTGCCGCAAGTTCGACGCCGGCACGATGTGCCCGAGCTACCGCGTCACGCGCGACGAGCAACACCTGACGCGCGGGCGCGCGAACACGCTGCGCCTGGCGCTGTCGGGCCAACTCGGCGGCGAGGCGCTCGACGGCGAGGCCGTGAAGGCGGCGCTCGACCTGTGCGTGGGCTGCAAGGGCTGCAAGCGCGACTGCCCGACGGGCGTGGACATGGCACGCATGAAGATCGAGGCGACCGCCGCGTACAAGCTGCGCCATGGCCACACGCTGCGCGACCGCGTGATCGCGCACCTGCCGCGTTATGCACGCTGGGCGAGCCGGGTGCCGGGGCTGCTGAACCTGCGCAACCGGGTGCCGGCGATCGCACGGCTGTCCGAACGCTGGTTCGGCTTCGCGGCCGCGCGCAGCCTGCCGCGCTGGCGGCGCGACACGCTGCGGCACAGCGCGCCGTCGTTCGCGCTGGCGAGTGCGGCACAGGTGCTGGCCGCCGAGAAGGCCGTGGTGCTGTGGGTCGACACCTTTAACGCTGCCTTCGAGACGGAGAACGCACGCGACGCCGTGCGCGTGCTGCAGGCTGCCGGCTATGCGGTGCACGTGCCGGGCTTGAGCGGCGAACCACTGTGCTGCGGCCGCACCTACCTCGCCACCGGCATGGCCGATGCGGCGAAGGCGCAGGCTGCAGCCCTGATCGCAGCGCTGCGACCCTTCGCCGAACACGGCATCGCGGTCGTCGGGCTGGAGCCCTCTTGCCTGCTCACGCTGCGCGACGAGGCGCTGGTGATGGGCCTGGGCAACGCGGCCGTCACGGTTTCGGCACAGGCGCTGACCTTCGAGGAGTTCATCGCCCGCGAAGCGAGCGCCGGGCGCTTCGCGCCGACGCTGTCGCCGGCGACGCGGCCGATGCGCGTGCATGGCCACTGCCACCAGAAGGCCTTCGGCGTGATGCAGCCGGTGCTGGAGGTGCTGCAGCTCATCCCCGGCGCGAAACCGGAACTGATCGAGTCCTCATGCTGCGGCATGGCGGGCAGCTTCGGCTACGAGGCCGAGCACCATGCGGTGTCGATGCAGATGGCCGAGGCCTCGCTGCTGCCGGCGGTGCGTGCCGCCGGCGATGCCTGGATCGTGGCCGACGGTGCCAGCTGCCGGCACCAGATCGCCGACGGTGCCGGGCGCGAGTCACTGCATGTGGCGCGTGTGCTGGCCGCCCATCTGGCTTGATCTGGCACATCCGACCCCGTGACTGCGAGGGGCTTACGTAGTTTCCGCCATGCAGGGGCATCGGCCGCTGACCACAATCGGCGCTGTCCGACTACCGATACCCTGCAAGGAGCAACCATGAAGCGCCTGATGACGGCCATGCTGGCCACCCTGACCGTGACGGCCGCACTGGCCGAGTACCCGGAGAAGCCGATCACGATCGTCGTGCCCTTTGCCGCGGGCGGGCCGACCGACAAGGTGGCGCGCGACCTGGCCGAGGCGCTGCGCAAGCCGCTGCCCAACGCAACCATCGTGATCGACAACACCGGCGGCGCCGGCGGCACGCTCGGTGCGGCCAAGGTGGCGCGCGCCCCGAACGACGGCTACACGCTGCTGCTGCATCACATCGGCATGGCCACGGCGCCGGCGCTGTACCGCTCGCTGTCGTACAAGGTTCTGGACGACTTCGAGTACGTCGGCATGATCAACGAAGTGCCCATGACCGTGATCGGCAAGCCGTCGCTGCCGGCCAACAACTGGGCCGAGCTGATGAAGTGGCTCGAGGCCAACAAGGGCAAGATCAACCTGGCCAACGCCGGCCTGGGTGCTGCCTCGCACCTGTGCGGCCTGCTGTTCCAGCAGAGCTTGAAGATCGACATGCAGACCGTGCCCTACAAGGGCACCGCGCCGGCGATGAACGACCTGCTCGGCGGCCAGGTCGACCTGATGTGCGACCAGACCACCAACACCACCGGCCAGATCGAAGCCGGCAAGGTCAAGGCCTTCGCCGTGACGACGAGCAAGCGCCTGACCACGCCGGCGCTGGCCAAGTTGCCGACGCTCGACGAGAGCGGCCTGAAGGGTTTCAACGTGTCGATCTGGCACGGCCTTTACGCGCCCAAGGGCACGCCCAAGCCGGTGATCGACAAGCTCAACACCGCCCTGAAGGCGGCGCTGAAGGACGCCGAGTTCATCAAGCGCGAGGAAGCGCTGGGCGCCGTGGTGGTGAGCGACGCGCGCGTCAACCCGGCCGAGCACAAGAGGTTCGTCGAGGCCGAGATCAACAAATGGGCCCCGGTCATCAAGGCCGCTGGCCAGTACGCGGACTGACACCACCAGCCCGGCGATTCGAAGGCCGCCCACGGGCGGCCTTTTTCATGCCCGCAGCGTGATCGGGATGGTCACCGGCCCGTCGTTGACGAGATGGACCTGCATCTCGGCGCCGAACTCGCCACACTCGACCTGCGGGTGCGAGGCACGCGCGGTAGCCAGCACGCGCTCGTAGAGGCGCCGGCCGAGTTCGGGGCCGGCCGCGGCGCTGAACCCGGGCCGGTTGCCGCTGGAGACATCGGCCGCGAGCGTGAACTGGCTGACCACCAGCAAGCCTCCGCCGATGTCGGGCAGGCTGCGGTTCATCTTGCCGGCCTCGTCGGCGAAGATGCGCAGCTTCAGCACCTTGGCGACGAGCTTGTCGGCAATGGCATCGCTGTCGTCCGGCTCGGCGCACACCAGCATCAACAGACCGGGACCGATGGCGCCGATGACCCGGCCACCGACTTCGACACGCGCCGAAGCCACGCGTTGCAGCAGCGCGATCACACCAGGTCCTTCGGGTCGTCGAAGTGCGCCTCGACGTCGGTGGGCAGCAGCTGGATCGAGGCCCGCAGGCCCGGCACCGCGCTCATCAGCGCCTGCTCCACGCTCGTGCGCAGTGCCGCCGCGCGGCCCAGCGTCCAGCCGGCCGGCATGTGCATGTGCACGTCGACGAAGCGGCGCTGCCCGGCGCGCCGCGTGACGAGGTGGTCGAATCGGATGGTGTGGTGTTCGAACTGCGCCAGCGCGGCGTCGATTTGCGCGCGCACCTCGGGCTCGACAGCCTTGTCCATCAGCCCGTCCACGGAGCGCCAGGCCAGGTGCGCGCCTTCGCGCAGGATGTTCAGCGCCACGCCGATGGCCAGCAGCGGGTCGAGCCAGAGCCAACCGGTGACGGGCACGAGCAGCAGTCCGACGACGACACCGGCCGAGGTCCAGACGTCGGTGAAGAGGTGCCGCGCGTCGGCTTCCAGCGCGATCGAGCGCTGCTCGCGCGAGGCGATCAGCATGCGCCAGGCCAGCACGCCGTTGAGCGCGGAGCTGGCCACCGACAGTGCGATGCCCCAGCCGAGTTGCTCGAGCGGCTGAGGGTTCGCGAAGCGGCCTGCCGCCGCCCAGATGATGGCTACCGCGGCGCCGACGATCAGCAGGCCCTCGAATCCGCTGGAGAAGTACTCGGCCTTGGTGTGGCCGAAGGGATGGTCCTCGTCGGCCGGGCGCTCGGCGATCGTCACCATCAGCACGGCGAACAGCGCCGAGGCGAGGTTCACGAACGACTCCATCGCGTCCGACAGCAGGCCGACCGAGCCGGTGATCCACCAGGCCGCAGTCTTCATCGCGATGGTGGCCAGTGCGGCCACCACCGAGAGCTTGAGCAGTGTCTTGGCCTGCATGGCCGGCACGATCAGCCGAGCGTGACGCGCGCGAACTTGCGCTTGCCGACCTGCACGACGTAGGTACCGCGCTCGACCTTCAGCCCCTTGTCGCTGACCACCGTGCCGTCGATGCGCACACCGCCGCCTTCGACCAGGCGCATCGCCTCGCTGCCCGAAGGCGCGAGGTTGGCCTGCTTGAGCAGCGCACCGATGCCCAGCGGCGCGCCCGAGAGCGACACCTCGGGGATCTCGTCGGGGATGCCGCCGCGCGCGCGGTTGGCAAAGTCGGCCTCGGCCGCATCGGCCGCCGCCGCGCTGTGGAAGCGCGTGGTGATCTCCTTGGCGAGCATCACCTTGGCCTCCTTCGGGTTGCGCCCGGCCTCGACCTCGGCCTTGATTTTGGCGATCTCGGCTTCGCTGCGGAAGCTCAGCAGCGCGTAGTAGCGCCACATCAGCGTGTCGCTGATCGACAGCAGCTTGGCGAACATGTCGTTGGCCGGCTCGGTGACGGCGATGTAGTTGCCCTTGCTCTTGGACATCTTCTCGACGCCGTCCAGGCCTTCGAGCAGCGGCATCGTCAGGATGCACTGCGGCTCCTGGCCGTACTCGCTCTGAAGCGCGCGACCGACGAGCAGGTTGAACTTCTGGTCGGTGCCGCCGAGCTCGAGATCGCTCTTCAGTGCGACCGAGTCGTAGCCCTGCATCAGCGGGTAGAGGAACTCGTGCACCGAGATCGGCGTGCCGGCCTTGAATCGCTCGGCGAAGTCGTTGCGCTCCATCATGCGCGCCACCGTGTAGCGGGCAGCGAGCTGGATCATGCCGCGCGCACCGAGCGGGTCGCTCCATTCGGAGTTGTAGCGGATCTCGGTCTTGTCGGGGTCCAGCACCAGGCTGGCCTGGCGGTAGTAGGTCTGTGCGTTCGCCTCGATCTGCTCGCGTGTCAGCGGCGGGCGCGTGGTGTTGCGCCCCGACGGGTCGCCGATCATCGAGGTGAAGTCGCCGATCAGGAAGATCACCTGATGACCGAGGTCCTGCAACTGGCGCATCTTGTTGAGCACCACGGTGTGGCCGACGTGGATGTCGGGCGCGGTCGGGTCCAGGCCCAGCTTGATGCGCAGTGGCACACCGGTTGCTTCAGAGCGAGCGAGCTTGGCCAGCCAGTCGGCTTCCGGTAACAGTTCGTCGCAACCGCGCCGTGAAACTTGCAGGGCGTTCAGCACTCGATCGGTGACCGGATGCGAAGGCGAATGAGGTGGCTGGGACATGCGGCGACGTGGGGGATTTACGAAGAGAAGGGCGAGGCTCGCTCGGTATACTTCGACGCGGTCTTGCACCGCATCGAACGGCCGGCACACGCTCCGGCAGGCGCCACGGATTCTAGTGGACGCCTCTTGTGCAACCTGGATCGAAAACGAGCGCTCGCGTTCGGCACACAAAATTGAAATCGTTGGATTCCCTTGAACGCGCCGCCGAGGCAACGCTGATCCGAGGCTCGCGCATCGTTTCCGCGCACCCGCGCACCCTGGCCGCCATCGTCGCCTTTTCGCTGGCGGGCTTCGGCGCAGCGGCTTACGGCATCGCCAGCCAGGGCCCGGACGCGTCCGACCTGCCCCGGCGCCTGGTGACGGAAATCGTCACCGGCGAAGACGTGTCGACACAACTGGAAGCACTGGCCGGCCAGACGCTGCACCTGTACCGCAGCGACCTCACCCGCGCCGGCGACAACGCCGAGTCGCTGTTGTCGCGCCTGGGGGTCAGCGACCTCGAGGCTGCCGAGTTCCTGCGTCGCGATGCGCAGGCCCGCAAGCTGCTCGAAGGCCGCCCGGGCAAGATCGTGCGCCTGGCCGCCACGCCGGCAGGTACGCTGGAAGAACTCACGGCACGCTTCGCGCCAGGCGACAGCGCGTTGCTTGCCACCCATTTCATGCGCATGCGCATCGCCCGAGACGCGGGGCAGCTCTCGGCGAGCATCGAGACCGTCCCACTGGCCAGCTCGGTGCGGCTGGGCAGCGGCACGATCCGCAGTTCGCTGTTTGCCGCGACCGACGAATCCGGCATACCCGACGCCATTGCCGTGCAACTGGCGGAGGCCTTTTCGGCCGACATCGACTTCCACCGCGAGCTGCGCAAGGGCGACACCTTCTCGGTGGTGTACGAGACGCTCACGGCCGACGGCGAGCCGATCACATGGAACAACGTGGGCGGCAAGGTCGTCGCGGCGGAGTTCGTCAACAAGGGTCGCGCGCACTCGGCCGTCTGGTTCAAGGACGACGACGGCCGCGGGGGCTTCTACGACCTGAACGGCCAGAGCAAGCGTCGCAGCTTCCTGGCCAGCCCGATGGAGTTCTCGCGGGTGACTTCGGGCTTCGCGATGCGGCTGCATCCGATCCTGAACCAGTGGCGCCAGCACAAGGGCGTCGACTACGGCGCCCCCACCGGCACGCCGGTGCGAACCGTGGGCAACGGCACGGTCGAGTTCGCCGGCTGGCAGAACGGGTATGGCAACGTCGTGCAGGTCAACCACGGCAACGACCGATCCACCGTCTACGCACACCTGAGCCGCCTCGACGTTCGCAAGGGGCAGCGTGTCGACCAGGGCGACCGCATCGGTGCCGTCGGCGCCACGGGCTGGGCGACCGGGCCGCACCTGCACTTCGAGTTCAAGCTCAACGGTGCCCAGCAGAATCCGATGGTGATGGCCCGCTCGTCGGAAGCCATCGAGTTGTCTGCGTCCGGGAAACAGCGTTTCGCCGGACTCGCCCAGTCGATCCGCGGCCAGCTCGAAGCCGCCGGCAGCATCGGCGCCAGCGTCGCCGAGTAGGCGCTCATGGCGCCGCCCGGCTGATGGCCGAGATCTACATCGGCTTGATGTCGGGCACGTCGATGGACGGGGTCGACGGCGTTCTGGTCGAGTGGATGCCCGACGCCGCGCTCCATGTTCATGCCCATGTGCACCTGGGCTTCGAGCCGGCGCTGGCCGCCGAACTGATGGCCCTGAACAGCAACGGTGCGGACGAACTGCATCGCGCCGCACTGGCTGGCAACGCACTGGCGCGGCGCTATGCCGATGTTGTTCATGCGCTGCTCGCGAAGTCCGGCATGCCGGTCTCGTCCGTGCGCGCCATGGGTGCGCACGGCCAGACCGTGCGGCACCGCCCCCAGCAGTTCGATGGTGTCGGCTACACGCTGCAGGTCAACAGCCCGGCGCTGCTGGCCGAGTTGACCGGCATCGACGTGGTGGCCGACCTGCGCAGCCGCGACGTCGCCGCCGGAGGCCAGGGTGCGCCGCTCGTGCCGGCCTTTCATCGGGCCGAGTTCGGCCGGCCCGGTCAGTCCCTCGCGGTACTGAATCTCGGCGGCATCAGCAATCTGACGCTGCTTGCCGACGACGGTTCGGTGCTCGGCTTCGATTGCGGCCCGGGCAATGCGCTCCTTGACCACTGGATCGGCCGACAACTGTCTCGGCCCTTCGACGCTGGCGGACGCTGGGCGGCCAGCGGCCACGTCGTCCTGCCCTTGCTGCAAGACCTGCAGCGCGAGCCCTTCTTCGATCTGCCCCCGCCCAAGAGCACCGGGCGGGACCTGTTCCATGCCGCGTGGCTCGAGCAGCGCCTGGCACCGTTCGCCGGGCTGGCGCCGGCCGACGTGCAGGCTACGCTGGCCGAGTTGACGGCCTGGGTCTGCGCGCGCGATCTCCAGCGCTGGGCTCCTTCGATTCGCGAGCTGCGGGTGTGTGGAGGCGGCGCCTTCAACACCGACCTGATGCAGAGAATCGCCGTGCGCGCGGTGGGCGTCGATGTTCGATCGACGGCCGAGCGGGGCTTGCCGCCCGATCAGGTCGAGGCGTGCGCCTTCGCATGGCTGGCCCGGCAGTTCGTGCGGCGCGAGCCCGCCAGCCTGCCCTCGGTCACGGGCGCGCGCGGGGCGCGGGTGCTGGGCTGCCTCTACCCGGCCGCGGCATGACAAAGGCCGCCCGCAGGCGGCCTCCAGTGGCGCGACGGCCGGTCAGGCCGAGAAGCTCGATCCGCAACCGCAGGTGGTGGTCGCATTCGGGTTCTTGATGACGAACTGCGCCCCCTGCAGGTCGTCTTTGTAGTCGATCTCGGCACCGGCCAGGTACTGCAGGCTCATCGCGTCGACCAACAGCGTGACGCCGTTCTTCGTCATCTGTGTGTCGTCTTCGTTGACGACCTCGTCGAAGGTGAAGCCGTACTGGAAGCCGGAGCAGCCACCGCCCTGCACGAAGACGCGCAACTTCAGGTCGGGATTGCCTTCTTCGTCGACCAGTTCCTTCACTTTGCCGGCGGCGCTGTCGGTGAAGATGATCGGCGACGGCGGTTCGTCCGCAGCGATCTGGGTCTGGATGTTGTCTGCGACTGCACTCATCACTCGCTCCTGCGGCACCACGCCGTGAGGTGCAATCTTACAGATTTGCGGCGGCGAGTTTCAGGGATGGTCTTTCGTCTGCCTTGATCGGCCTCAATTCGCCGTCGATGGTGGCACCCTGGTGCATCTCGAGGACCTCGTAGCGGACGTCGCCGGTGATCTGCGCCTTGGGCTGCAGTTCCAGCAGGTCGCTCGAGTGGATGGGGCCGATCACCGTTCCGTTGACGATCACGTGGCCGGCGTTGACCTTGCCCGTGACGCGGGCCTTCTCGCTGATCACGAGGATGCTGTAGCCCTCGCCGGCGGCGACCACGTCGCCGACGACCTCGCCATCGATGCGCAGGCCGTCCGCAAAGCGGAGTTCGCCGGTGATCACCGTGCCTTCGCCGATCAGGGTGCGGATCGGCGGCTGCTTTTTCTTCCCGAACATTCGAAATCCTCCAGGCTGGCCATGCGATACGCCACAGGCGCTCACATCTTCAGCGTGTGCGACGCAAGAACTGCGCCGCGCGTGTCGGTGACCTTTACCGTCACCATCTTTATCACGGCCTGCGGCGGATGGTCAATCAGACCCTCGACGCGGCGGTACTGCCTGACCTGCAAGGGCTGCGTGCCCCCCGGCGGCACCAGCGACCACGGTCGCCCCTCCAGCGTGCCGGAAAGCGTCATCTCGTAGCGCCCGCTGAACTCGGGCCGCGACTTGCCCGTCTGCATCAGCAGCAGCTGGTAGCGCAGCTGGCCGGGTGTCACGGCCTCGGCCTGCAAGCCCCGGATGCTGAGTGCCGATTCGCCCGCGGCAGCGGGCAGCAAGCGCTCGAAGAATCCCAGGTCGTTCTTGAGTGCGAGGTTCTCGGCTTCCGTCTGCTTGAGCTGCTGGGCGAGCCTTTCCTGAGCGGTGCGCTCGGTCTTGAGCAGGCTGTCGGCCGTGTTGGC